>Ga0265301_10000118_pt1 | contig 125690 bp, 137 predicted proteins | sample AusTroGonzalo_MG_2_FD_193488 | JGI IMG/M metagenome (GOLD analysis project Ga0265301, IMG submission 193488) | Bovine rumen microbial communities from tropical cattle in Woodstock, Queensland, Australia - Gonzalo_04 | ecosystem: Host-associated > Mammals > Digestive system > Stomach > Rumen ... | reverse complement strand
GTTTTATGATGAAGAATATGAAACTACCCTTCAAAATATAGAATGGACTATGGGGAGAACTGGTGTATTAACTCCAGTTGCTATATTTGATACTATTAATATAGATGGAACAGATGTATCAAGAGCCAATTTATTTAATGTAAGTGTTATGTTAGATACCTTAGGACACGCTTATAAAGGTGAGAAATTATGGATATACAAAGCAAATCAAATAATTCCTCAAGTTTCAAAAGCAGATAAAAAAGATTTAACTATTTCAGAATTTAGATGTGATGACTGTCCAATATGCGGAAGTCCAACTGAATTAAAAGATAATGAAGGAATAATTACTTTATATTGCGGTAACCCAGCCTGTGAAGGAAAATTATTAAATAGAATAGAACACTTTTTTAGTAAAAAAGGTTTAAATATAAAAGGTATATCAAAAGCTACAATAGAAAAATTAATAGATTGGGGATGGGTTAATGGAATCAAAGATATATTCACACTTGATGCGCATGCAGAGGATTGGAAGAAGAAAGCAGGTTTTGGAGAAAAGTCTGTTATGAATATTATCACATCCATCAGAGAAGGCTGTAATACTGACCTCGAATCCGTTATCGCTGCAGCAGGCATTCCACTTATTGGTAGAACAGTGGCCAGACAAATCGCAGGTATCTTCAATACATACGAAGATTTTAGAGAAGCAGTCGGGACTTTTGATTTTTCAGAAATAGATGGCTTCGGATATGAAATGAATAAATCATTAAAAAATTATAATTATGATGAATTAGATTATATTGTAGAAAATTTCTTAACTATAAATAATAAAATAGAAGAAAAAAAAGAACAAAAATTAGAAGGACTTACTTTTTGTATAACAGGAAAAATTAAAAAATGGAAAAATAGAGATGAGTTATCTAGTTTTATTGCGAGTCTAGGTGGTAAAGTTGTAGGAGCGGTTTCCGCAAATATAGACTATTTAATTAATAACGATATTAATAGTACTAGTGCTAAAAACAATAAAGCGAAAGAGCTAGGTAAGCAAATCATTAATGAAGACACTTTCATAGATATGTTTGATTTATAAAAAAATTTTTAGTATAATATATATGAAAGAAATAAATATAAATTCTTTCAATATATTTAAAATAATAAAAATTTTTGACAAGTTTAAAAATTTTTGTTATAATATATATGTTAAAAAAAGAACAAAATATAAGAAATAAAAGGAGAGAAAGAAAATGTTAAAACCAAATAGTAAATTAGTTTATGATTTTGTAAAATCAAATAATGATTCAAATATTACAGCTGCTGATATAGCTGAAGGAACTGGATTAAATGTTAAACAAGTAAATGGAATTGTAACTGCTGCATTCCAAAAGAAAGGTCTTATGGAAAGAATCCCAGCTGAAATCGAAACTGAAGAAGGACATAAAGCTGTTAAATTCATTAAGTTAACAGAAGCTGGACTTGCATTCGATCCAGAAGCAACTGACGAAGAATAATCTAGATATAAAATCGGGAGGGCAACCTCTCTTTTTTTATAGGAGAATAATATGTGATATTTAATATTTATAAGTATTATTTTATGTGGATTAGTTTATTATTTTTATTTATTATATACAAAAGAAAAGAATAAAAATAAAAATATATATACTATCAATGAAAAAATTTTATTAGAAAATGAAAAAATAGAAAAAGAAAATAATATATTATTAGATAAACAAAATTTATTAAAAGATATATATGAACAAAAGCAAAAAGAAATTGCGGCAATGCAACAAAATATTGAACAAGCAGAAGAAATTTCTCAAAGAGCCTTTGCTAATTATTGTGATGTTTTAGATAAAGATTATTTAGATAAAGAACAAGATATAAATAATAATATTAAAATTCTTAATGAAAGTTATAATAATCTTCAAGATAAATTAATTGCGGAAACCGATCAAATCCGCGCAGATCTAAATAAAATCTCTGCTACCCGCGCCGCCGCAATTCAAGCACAATTAAGAGAGCAAGAAATTAAAAATAAAGAAAAATTCTATTCCTTATCTCTTGATGAAATTGATAAAAAAGAAATTCGTATATTACATTCTATAGAATCTGAGCTTCGCGATCCTAGGCCTATCCGCATGGTTATATGGCAAGCGTACTATTCTAAAAAAACAAATGAATTAGCATCTAGAGTTTTAGGGCCAGTTGAAATTACAGGAATTTATAAAATAACAAGTAAAAGTTCTGGAATGTGTTATATTGGACAAGCTATTGATATTAGAACTCGTTGAAGAGATCATATTAAATGTGGTCTTGGAATAGATACTCCAGCAAATAATAAATTATATCAAGCTATGCAAGAAGAAGGTGTATCTAATTTTACTTTTGAATTGCTTGAAAAATGCACTTCTATAGAATTAAATAATAAAGAAAGTTTTTATATACAACTATATAATTCATATCATTATGGTATGAATAGCAATACTGGAATAAAGAATTAACTTGATTTTTAAAAATATTAATATTATAATATTTATGTTAAGAAAGGAGAATAAATATATGTGATTATCTTTTTTAAATAAAAGAAAAAAATATCAACAATATATTAACACTCTTACAGATATTCCAGCTTATACAAAGATGATGAATAGAGAAATTCAAATTGATATTTTAACTCCACAAATAGCAAACAAAGTAGATGAATTTATTAGATTTTGAAATTTTGTAGATGATAGTTTAGAATTGACGTTATTAGAAAGAGAACCTATTAAAATTTATTTAAATTCATTAGGTGGAGATTGAACTTCCGCATTAACAATAATGGATTCAATAAAAATATCTAAAACTCCAGTATATACTTTTAATATTGGAATAATTTGCAAAGAAAGTTTTTTAATATATATAGCTGGACATAAAAGATTTAGTTATCCAAATTCAACTTTTATTTATTCAAATTCTATTTTTGAAAATATAGAAAAAAATGATAATGAATCAAATTTTTATAATTATTCAGATATGAAAAATACATTACAAGCAAATATAAAAAATTTTATTTTAGATAAAATAAAATTATCTGAAGCTCAATATGATAAATATAGTAAAAATGATTGATATTTTACTGCTGATGAAGCTTTTAAAATTCATATTTGTAATGAAATTTGTAAAAATCACTATTATTGTAATAAAAATAATAAAATTTGAACAAAGTAAATAAAATTTGACAAGTAAGAAAAAATATGTTATAATAATATTATTAAGTAATGAAAAGGAGAAAATAATATGAAAAAAATGATTAATACAGAAAGAGTAGAAGGAAGAATTTATCAACATAATTTAGTAAAGAAAACAGTTCAAAATCAAACTTCTCCAAATTATGGAAAAGAATTTATTTCAGGAAATATTGAAGTAGCAACAGATGAAGAAGGATTAAATGTAATTCCAGTGCATTTTACTTATGCTACTGAAACAACTGGTTCAGGTAATAAAAATGCAACATATGGAATTTTAGAAAAAATTATTAATGAGAATAAAACTTGGATAAATTGTGGTAGAGATGAAGCTTTTAAAGTAAGAATTGATACTGCTTTAGGATTAAATGATTTTTATACACAAGATGATAGATTAGTATCAGCTAAAGTTAATGAAGGTGGATTTGTAACTATTATATCTACATTAGCGCCAGAGAATGAAAGAAATACATTTACAATGGATATGTTAATTACAAATGTAATTAGAACAGAAGCAGATCCAGAAAAAAATATTGATGCTGATTATGTAACAGTTAAAGGAGCAGTATTTAATTTTAGAAATGCTTTATTACCTGTTGATTTTATAGTAAGAAATCCTGATGGTATGGCATATTTTGAAGATTTAAATGCTTCTCAAAATGAGCCTACATTCACAAAAGTGTGGGGTAGAATTAATTGTAGTTCTATTTCAAATGAAGTAAAAGAAGACACAGCATTTGGAGAAGAATCAGTTAGAACTTTTGAAAGAAAAATTAGAGAATGGCTTATTTTAGGAGCTTCTAAAGTCCCATATGATTTTGGAGATGAAACTATTTTAACAGTAGACGAAGTTAAGAAAGCTATGCAAGATAGAGAATTATTATTAGCAGATACTAAAAAACGTAGTGATGATTATAAAGCTCAAAAAGCAGCTGGAACAACTACAACATCAGCTCCAGCAGTAGCTGTAACAACAGGGACATTTAATTTTTAATTTTATAAAAGGAGTTTAAGCTCCTTTTATATTTTATATATAGGAGGATTTTAAAATGGCAATAAATTTAATGGAAATAAAACCTCACAAAGTAAGTAGAGATTTAAGTACTTATATTACTTATATTTATGGGGCGGCAGGTACGGGTAAAACAACTCTAGCCTCTCAAATGGATAAATCTCTATTGTTAGCTTTTGAAAGAGGATATAACGCAATACCTGGAATTATGGCTCAAGATGTCTCATCTTGGGGAGAAATGAAACAAATTGTAAGAGAACTTAAAAAACCTGAAGTAAAAGAAAAATTCCAATGTATTGTAGTAGATACAGTAGATATCGCCGCCGCTCTCTGTGAAAAATATATGTGTGGTCAACTAGGGATTGAAAATATAGGAGATGGCGGATGGGCTGTTAATGGTTGGGCTAAAGTTAAAAAAGAATTTGAAGAAACTTTTAGAACTATTTCTCAATTAGGATATTCATTATTCTTTATATCTCATGCTAAAGATAAAACATTTAAAAAACAAGACGGAACTGAATATAATCAAACAGTTACATCATTATCAACTGCTTATGATGAAATAATTAAAAATATGGTAGATATATTTGGGTATGCGCATTCAGTAGTTCAACCTGATGGAAGTTCAAAAGTAATGCTTACTTTAAGATCTCCAGACAATTCTGTAGATGCTAAAAGTAGATTTAAATATATTCAACCTGAAATTGAATTTAATTATGAGTCATTAGTCAAAGCTTTGAATGAAGCTATTGATAAAGAAGCTCAAATGAATAATAATACAATGGTAACTGATGAAAGACAAACTTATCAAATTAATGAATTAGATTTTGATAAAGTAAAAGAAGAATTTGAAAAAATAGTAACTGATATAATTCAAAAACATACTGACGCTGAAATGGCTGAAATATGGACACCTAAAATTACACAAATTACTGAGAAATATTTAGGTAAAGGTAAAAAAGCAAGTCAATGCACAAGAGAACAAGTTGAACAGCTTAATCTTATTGTAATTGAATTAAAAGAATTAATTAAATAAGAAGAAGATTTAGTTATTTTCTTCTTTTTTGATTTTTTAAAGAAAATATGATATAATTAATATATAAGAGAGGTGTAATAAATGGCAGCACATATGGTTATATGCAAGTATTGCAATCAAAAATTTAATCGTGATATAGAACCTTTTATATTAGTTGGCGCCAGACGTTATGCTCATAAATCTTGCGCTGAGCAAGCAGAAGCGGCAATTCCGCAAGATGAAAAAGACTATATGAATTTAGAAAAATATATAAAACTTTTATTTAAAACTAATACAGTTAATGCAAAAATAAAAAAACAAATTAAAGATTTTAAACAAGAATATGGTTTTACTTATTCTGGAATGTTAAAAACTTTATATTGGTGATATGATATAAAAGGTCATACAACAGAGCTAGCACGAGATGGGATTGGAATTATTCCATATGTGTATGCAGATGCAGAAAAATATTATTATACTTTATATTTAGCAAAAGTAATGAACGAGGGTATTACAACTTATAATCCAAGAATAGAAGAAATTGAAATAGCATCTCCGCGTGTTTATACTCAATCTACAAAATTATTTAATTTTACAAAAGATGAATAGGAGGGAACTATGGCAAAATATGTAGACACTGCGGCAATTATTCAAGTAATAGGCTGTATTTATCAAAATCCAAGTTTATTAGATGATGAAAAATATTTTTTTAATGAAGAAGATTTTACTGAAGAATTTCATAAAATATTATTTGGGTCTATTTATAATTTGCATGCTCTTGGAGCAAAGACTGTAAATATTAATACAATAGAAGATTACTTAAAAGATAGGCCTAATAGTTTAGCTACTTATAAAACATATAAAGGAGCTGAATATTTACAGAAAATAAGTGAAAATATTCAATTATCTACTTTTGATTATTATTACCAAAGAGTTAAAAAAATGACTTTACTAAGAATGTATGATAATGTAGGAATGAATATATCTTGATTATATGATATAAATAATATATTAGATGCAAAAAAGAAGCAAGCTCAAGAAGATTGGTTAGATAATACTTCTCTTGAAGGGATTGCGGAAATAATTGATAGAAAAATAACTGAAATTAGAATGAAATATATAGATGATTCTAATGAAGATTTTATTCAAGCAGGAGATAGAGTAAAAGAATTAATTGAAAATCTCCAAAAAAGACCTGAGATTGGATACCCTATGTTTGGCCCTTTCATTAATACTGTAACGCGCGGAGCTCGTTTAAAGAAATTTTATCTAAGATCTGCCGCAACAGGAGTAGGGAAAACACGTAGTATGATTGCAGATGCTTGTTCAATAGCTTGTGATAAAATATATGATTCAGACTTAGGTAAATGAATAGATAATGGAACTAAAGAACCTACTATGTTTATTACAACAGAACAAGAAGTTGATGAGATACAAACAATGGTGTTAGCTTTCTTATCAGATGTAAATGAAAGTCATATTATATATAATACATATGAAAATGGTGAAATAGAAAGAGTTATGTATGCCGCGGAATTAATTAAAAAATGTCCTCTTTATATTAAAAAACTTCCAGACTTTTCAATGAAAGATATAGAAAATACAATAAAGTTTGGGATACATGAATGAGGAGTCCGCTATGTATTTTTTGATTATCTACATACTAGTATGAAAATTCTTAGTGAAGTAACATCTAAAACTGGAATTAAGGGTCTCCGCGAAGATAATGTGCTATTTATGATTTCAATTAAATTAAAAGATATTTGTAATGAATATGGAGTATTTATTCTTACAGCAACTCAACTTAATGCAGATTATACTACAGCTCAGCAATATGACCAAAACCTTCTTCGTGGTGCGAAGTCAATTGCAGATAAAATTGATTTAGGTATGATTATGCTTAAAACTAGTAAAGAAGATAAAGATGCACTCCATGATCTTATAATGAGATTTAAATTTGAGGAGCCTGCAATTAAAATATCTGTATATAAAAATCGTAGAGGACAATATAAAGATATATTATTATGGTGCAAAGCTAATCAAGGAACTTGTAGAGTAATTCCTATGTTTGCTACTGATTATAATTATCAATTAATTGATTTGCCTGATTTTAAAATTAATGTTAATCCTAAAATGCAAAGTAGCGCATTTTAGGATTTTTACTTGACAATTAAAAATAAAAATGTTATAATTATAAAGGTAAAGGAATGAAATTAATGGAAAATTTAGAAGAAATAAAAAATAGTTTAACAATAGAGCAAATAAAAGATTTATTATTTAATCTTGGCGGAGATCCTTATATTAAAGGGGATATTATTATATCTAGAACTATATGTCATGGAGGCGAAACTCATAAATTATATTATTATAATAATACTAAATTATTTCGTTGCTACACTGATTGTTCTGGAACTTTTGATGTATTTGAATTAATTATAAAAATTCAAAAACAAGATAATAAAGATATATCTTTATATCAAGCTATTAGTTTTATTGTTAAATTTTTTAATTTAACAATTTCTAATGAAATTTTTTCTAATGATAATATAGAAGTTCAAGATTGGAAAATTTTAAATAAATATGAAGAAAATACTAAAGAAAATAAGCAAGAAAAAATCGTTGAACTTAAAATTTATGATGATAAAATTTTAAAATATTTACCTAGGCCTAAAATTCCTATGTGGGAAAAAGAAGGAATCACTCAAGAAATAATAGACCATGCGGAAATCGCTTTTGATCCGGTTAGTTGGGGTATAGTAATCCCACACCGAGATCCCGCAGGTAATTTAATAGGAATTAGAGAAAGAACTTTAATTAAAGAAGAAGAAATAAATGGTAAATATAAACCAGCAGTTTTAAATTATCAAATTTATAATCATCCATTAGGATTTAATTTATATAATTTAAATAATAGTAAAGACAATATAAGGAAAATAAAAAAAGCAATTATATTTGAAGGAGAAAAAAGTACACTTCTATACCAATCTTACTTTGGTCTAGATAATGATATAAGTGTCGCAGTATGTGGAAGTTCTTTGTCTAATTATCAAGTCCAATTATTAAAATCTTTAGATATTGAAGAAATAATTATAGCATTTGATAAACAGTTTAAAGAAATTGGAGATAAAGAATGAAAAAACTGGACTAAAAAATTAAAAGATATAAATAAAAAATATGGTTCAATAGTTCAAGTAAGTTTCATATTTGACAAATGAAATATATTAGAATATAAAATGAGTCCAATAGACAATGGGAAAGAGAATTTTTTAAAATTATTTGAAAGGAGAGTAATGTTATAATGTTAAGTAGTTTAGGCTGGTTTATGGCTGGCTCTTTATGCGGATATGTATTAGCATACTTAATGGCCACAAGTGGTGGCGATGATGATGAATAAAATAAAAGAATATAGAACAATACATAAAAAATGTAAATGATGTAAATATTATAGATATAATGTGTATATACATTGAACAGATTGCTGTTATGGAGAATGCATATTAAAAGATAAGATAATTAATTATGAAAGTCTACCAAGACTATGTAAATATTATGAATTGAAAGGAGATAAAAATGACTCAAAAACAAATTAATAAATTAGTAGTTAAAGAAATAATGGTTAATCAACAAATGCTAAAAGCAATTATTATATTATTATCTCCTTCAAGAGAAAAGGGGATAGATGTAATTAAAGAATGTAGAGCTAATATAGAAGAGGCATTTCAAATAGTAAAGGAGGATAATAATGAGATATCAACTAATAAATCCTATTAATCCTAAATACTCAACTATTGAAACAATATTAACAAATAGAAATATTCCACTTGCGGAAGTAGCTCATTATTTAAATACCACCGACGAGGATATTAATAAGCCAGAAGCATTTGGTCAAAATTGTTTGACACAAGCCACCCAATGTTTAATACAACACATTGCTGCGGGGAGTCGTGCTTTAGTTATTGTAGACTGCGATTGTGATGGTTTTACCTCTGCCGCATTACTTATTAATTATCTTCATGACCTAGTCCCAAGTTGGGTAGAGTCAAATCTTAAGTGATGGGTTCATGAAGGAAAGCAACATGGATTAAATGATTGTATGGATTATATTAATTCACACACTTTTGATTTGATATTAATCCCTGATGCTGGGTCAAATGATTACGAAGCCCATGCCACACTTAAAAAGAAAAATATCGATACAATAATATTAGACCACCATTTAGCTGATAAATTAAGTGATGATGCTATTGTTATAAATAATCAATTATCAAATTATCCAAACAAAGAATTATCAGGTGTGGGTGTTGTCTATCAATTTTGTAGATATATAGATGAAAAAATGAAAACTCATTTTGTAGATTATTATTTAGATTTAGTAGCATTAGGTCTTACTGGAGACATGATGTCATTAACATCAATAGAAACAAAACATTTAATAATGAAAGGATTTGAACCTGAAAATATACACAATCCATATATTTATGAAATGTGACAAAAGAATAAGTTTAAATTAGGTGAGCATATTACTTCAATAGATGCAGCATTTTATATAGTTCCTATGATTAATGCAGTTCAACGTAGTGGAGAGATTGAAGAAAAAGAATTATTATTTAAAGCTATGTTAAAACATGAGGCTTTTGAAATGATACCATCTAATAAACGCGGACACGCCCCAGGTGAAATGGAAAGATTAGTAGACCAAGCAGTTCGTATGTCTACAAATGTTAAAAATAGACAAACAAGAGAACAAGATAAAACAATGGAAGAACTAGAACTTTTAATAAAAGATTTAAGTTTGTTAGACCATAAAGTTATATTATTTACTCTTGATGATAAAGAATTAAATAGAAATATTGCGGGGTTAATTGCAAATAAGATTGCTAATAAATATCAAAGACCTTGTTGTATATTAAGTAAAACCTTAGAAATCGACCCTGGACATACAACTATGTTGCAAGATGGGACTGAAGTTTTTGTAACTAGTGCTAGCAGAGTATTATATCAAGGTAGCGCAAGAGGGTATGAAGCAACAGGCGTAACTAATTTTAAAACTATATGCGAGGCGGCTGGGGCTGAATGGTGCCAGGGTCATGAGAATGCATTTGGTATGTGTCTGGCGGAAGATCAGATTGAAAGATTCTTAATCGAGACTGATGCTGCATTAGCAAACATTTCCGCAGAGCCTATATATTATGTAGATTATATTTACAATGGAGTAGATGTTCAAGCGAGTGACATTTTGACTATTGCTAATTTAGGTAATTTATGAGGAAAAGACTTTGATGAAGCTCTTGTGGCTATTGAAAATTTAAAAATAAGTAAAGATATGATAACAGTATATAGAAAAACAGGTAATACATTAAAAATTACTTTACCAAATAAAATAAGTTTAATGAAATTTAATGCAACTGATGAAGAGTGCTTCAAATTAGAAAATTTTGAAGGAGCATATTTATCTATTAATGTTGTAGGTAAATGTAACCAAAATGAATGAATGGGTAATGTATCACCTCAAATTTTTATTGAAGACTATGAAATAACTGGACAAGGAAAATATCTCTTTTAATTGATTTTATTAAATAAATATGATATAATAAATAAGAATGAAAAGAGATGATAAAAATGAATAATAATAATATTAACAATAATAATGGTTTATTAGATGGCATCACAGTATTAGGTTTTATAGCCCAACTTCAAAATATTGGAGATGATAAAACTCAAACTGACTATATTAGGAAAGTAATTCAAGCAATAGCTAATGAAATAGATAAATTACACAAAGAAAACGATATAATAATAAAACAAAATGAAGAAATTTTAAACATATTAAAAAAATAAGGAGGTTTATCAATGGAATTAAATGAAAAACAACAACAAGGTTTAAATTTGGCGGTGGCTCGTTATAAAGATAGACTCCTTTATACTGTAATATCTGGATATGCTGGGACAGGTAAATCGACACTTGTAAAATTTATAGTTTCGGCTTTAAAAGATATAGATCCAGAAGAAGATGTTATTTATACTAGTTTCACAGGAAAAGCAACTCAAGTTTTACAAAAAAAAGGTAATAAAAATGTAAGTACTTTGCACAAATTATTATTTGAAAGTATTCCACAGCCAGACGGAAGTTTTTTTCGTAAACCAGTAAAGGCTATTCCTTATAAATTAGTAATAGTAGATGAATGTTCAATGGTGCCAAAAGATTTAGTAGATAGATTATTATCTTATAGAGTTCATACTATTTTTCTTGGAGATCCAGCTCAATTACCGCCAATAGATAAAAATGCAGATAATCATTTATTAGATAAACCTGATGTATTCTTAAATGAAATAATGAGACAAGAAGAGCAAAGTGAAATAATTAAATTAACTATGGATATTAGGGCGGGAAAGCCACTAACTGAATTTCATGGTATGGAAGTACAAATATTGAATAAATCTGATTTGAGTACTGGAATGATGTTATGAGCAGATCAAATTATTTGTGCCACTAATACCACTAGAGTTGCTTTAAATAATCAAATGAGAGAACTTAAAGGAATAAGCGGAGATCCTCAACCTGGAGATAAAATTATATGCTTAAAAAATAATTGAGATATTTATTCAGATTCAGGAAATCCATTAGTTAATGGTACTATTGGATATATTAAAAATTGTTATAATACATTTATAAATTTACCTCCTAATATTACTTGTAATGGAAAATTTAAAAAACTAAATTTATTAAATGCAGAATTTATGTCAGATACCGAAGATAACTATGGAGAAATATCTATGGATAAGCAATTATTTTTAACAGGTGAATTAGGATTAGATTATAAAACTTTATATAAAATGGGAAGAAATTGGCGTTTTAAAAATTGTATTCCAGATCAATTTACTTATGGATATGCGATTACAGCCCATAAGTCCCAAGGTAGTGAATGGGATAATGTGCTCGTAGTAGAAGAGGGCTTCCCTTTTGATAAAAAAGAGCATCAACAATGATTATATACAGCTGCAACTCGTGCCGCAAAGAAGTTAGTTATAATAAAAAAAGATTAAAGGAGAGAAAGAATGAGTAAAAGATATAATATAGAACAAATAATTAATAACAAATGGGCAATTTGGTATATGGAAACACCTAATGATAAAAGAAAATTAGGAGTTTGGAAAGTAATAGATTTAACTTCAGGAACTAGATTAACTAAATATGCTTTTAGATTAAAAGTTAAAGGTAAAGAAAAATCACAAGAGCAATTAGATAGTCAAATAATTGCTAATTTAATTAAAAATTTTTATAAAGATACACATATTTATCGTGGAAGTCAGCCTACAGGGCCTAAAGTCTTGAGTAAGGCAGCTTAACCGGCGCCCGCGAGGTAATTATGAAAATTATAGTTCCTACTTATATTGAATATAATGCTTGTCAATTAACAACTGATAATTTAGATAATTTTAAAAATTTTATTTCAAAAGATGCTTATGATATTAGAGTAACATATAAAGAAATGAAAGATAAAAATATTCCTGTAGAAATAAGTTTTAGATGAAATCCACATGGAGATGATTATCCTCCTACTATTTGTGTTCAATTAAATCAATATTTTCTTTATGAAGAAGAAGAACCAGATAGCTATTTAGTTTTAAATTCAAAAGATATAAGAAGGGAATGATATATTCATGAAAATTAGAACAAGTTATTTTTATCAAATCAGAAATTTTAAAAAGAATATGATTCCAGTCTCTACGGCAATATGGGATCCGAAATGATTCCACGCATTCACGGGAGACTATTTCTTTCTGTTTAAAGATAAAAGAGATATATTAAATGGATTACGAATAGAGCCTATCATAGAACAAGGTAGACAATCTAATCATGGTCCAGATATATGTCCATGTGAAGATAAAAAATATAGCACTTGTTCTTTTTTGCGTCAATATAGAGAAAATCTTGAAAAAATAGATTTTGATAAAATGATGGCGGATATGGAAGACTTAGCTAATCGCTATGCTATTGCTAATAATATTAAAGAAGAAATTATAATAGTTTTAATAGTATATGAAACACCAACTAATCCTTGTAGTGAGCGTAAACCTTTACAAGATTATTTTAATGACCATGGCGTTGAATGTAAGGAGCTAGATTATCCAATTAATAGTCTAAGCTCAATCAAGGATGAACCATTTGATTTTTAATAAAAATAATGATATAATATATATAGATAAAAATGAAGGAGGAATAAAAATAAACATATATATTATATTAATATTTGTATAAATTTTTGGTCAAATATTAATAAAGAGCCTATGTAGATTTTAATATATAGTAGGAGGAAAAAATATGAAATTAATAAATTTAACTAATCAACGTTTTGGAAAATTACTAGTATTAAAAAGAGATTTAGAAAAGACAAATGGAACTTATTGAATTTGTCAATGTGACTGTGGTAAAATAATATCCGCAAGAAAAGATCAGTTAACAAGAATTAAATATCCTAAAAAAAGTTGTGGCTGCGATCAAAAAGAAAAAGCTTCTCAAACTCATTTAAAAAACGAAATAGAAAATACATATGGATACTTAACCGTATTGTATAGGACAGAAGATTTAAGACCAGGCGAAGCTAGATGACATTGTAAATGTAAATGTGGTAAAGAATGTGATGTATCTGGAGTTCATTTACGCAATGGTTCTGTTCAATCATGTGGATGTAAAAAATTTGAAAGTCATAATGGAATAGATGAAACAGGAAAAAGATATGGAAAATTGACTGTTTTAGAAAGAAGTAGTAAAACGGATAGTACTCATATTTTTTGAAAATGTAAATGTGATTGTGGAAATATATGTGATATTAATGGAACCTATCTTAGACTAGGAATCTCTACCAATTGTGGATGTGAAAGAAGTGTAGGAGAACAAAAAATAACTAAAATACTACAAGAAAATAATATAAATTTTAAAAGAGAATTTACCTTTTCTGATTTATTAGGTGATGGAGGAGGTAGATTAAGATTTGATTTTGGAATTTTAGATAGTAATAATAATTTATTATATTTGATTGAATATGATGGGATTCAACATTTTGAAATAAATTGTTTTGGAAACAATGAAAATGATTTTGATATTTTAAAAAAATATGATAAAATAAAAGAAGAATATTGTAAAAATAATAATATTCCATTAATAAGAATACCATATACAAAGTTAGGGACATTAAATTTACAAGATTTAATGTTATAGAAGGGAGGAATGATAATATGATAATGAGTAAGCGCTTTGAAGTGCATTCGCACACTCATTATTCCTGATGTCTAATTTAAGATTATTAGACTCCATTAATCGTCCTAAAGATTTAATTAATCGAGCAATAGAATTAGGATTAGCTGGTATTGCAATCACAGACCATGAAGCATTATGTTCACATCCTGAGATTAATTTTTATCAAAAAGAAATAGAAGAAAAAAATCCTGATTTTAAAATTGCTTTAGGAAATGAAATATATTTAACAGATACTCGTGATATGGGACAAAGATATTATCACTTTATTTTAATTGCAAAAAATAAAGAAGGTCATAGAGCTTTAAGAGAATTATCTTCAAGAGCTTGGATGAATAGTTATTGGGACAGAGGTCTTGAAAGAGTTCCAACCTTAAAAAGTGATTTAGAAGAAATATTATTAAAGTATCCAAATAGTTTAATAGGAACAACCGCTTGTTTAGGTGGAGAATTAAGTGTTAATACATTAAATTTAATTAATGCAGAAAAGACAGGAGATAAAAATGGCGCGGCAACCGCACATAATAATATAGTAAATTTCTTATTATGGTGTAAACAAGTATTTGGTGAAGGTAATTTTTATATAGAATGTGCACCAGGTAGCAGTCGTGATCAAGTTTTAGTTAATAAAAGATTTCCTGCTATTGCAAAAGCATTTGGATTAAAAATGGTTATAGGTTCAGATGCTCATTATCTTAAAAAAGAAGATAGATATGTTCATAAAGCATATTTAAATAGTAAATTTGGAGAACGTGAAGTAGATGAATTCTATGAATTTGCATATCTTCAAGATAATGAAGAAATAAAAGAAAATTTATATGCATCTGAATTTAGTGATGATTTTATAAATGAAATGTTTGGCAATAGTTATGAAATATATAATAAAATAGAAAAGTTTAGTTTAGCACATGCGCAAACTATACCGCATGTAGAAGTAAAAGAATATCCTAAAATTGATAAAGGTGCATTTGCGCGAGATACGTGGCCTATATTATCTAGTATGTTTGAATCAGATGATAAAATAGAAAGATATTGGGTAAATGAATGTTCTAATAAATTAGAAGAGATTGGAAAATTAAATCATCAATATTTAGATAGACTTGAAGAAGAGGCAGATATTAAAAAAACAATTAGTGAAAAATTGGGAACAAATATGTTTGCTTATCCAGTAACACTTCAACATTATGTAGATTTATTTTGGGAGTGCGGCAGCATCGTTGGTGCAGGACGTGGCTCAAGTTGTTCTGGATTGAATCATTATTTATTAGGTATAACTCAACTTGATCCGATAAAATGGGAGCTACCGTTCTGGAGATACCTCAACAAAGAACGTGTGGAACTTGGGGATATTGATCTAGATCTATGCCCGAGCAAACGTCCTAAGATATTAAATGAAATAAAAAAAGAACGTGGTCAAAATTTTAATAAAGATATAGATGATTTATCAAGAAAAAATTTAGGTTGTACATTAATAGCAACATTTGGCACAGAAGGAACTCGATCAACGATCTTAACCGCTTGTCGCGGTTACCGCAGTGAAGATTATCCAGATGGTATAGATGTAGATACTGCACAATATTTAAGTTCACTTATTCCTAGCGAACGTGGTTTTTTATGACCATTAGATGATGTTATTAATGGAAATAAAGATAAAAATAGAAAACCGATAAAATTATTTATTAATGAAGTAAATATGTATCCAGGTTTATTAAACATAATGTATGGAATTGAAGGACTAGTTAATAAACGTTCAAGTCATGCATCTGGAATTATATTATTTGATGAAGACCCATATGAATTTGGTTCTTTCATGAGAACTCCAAAAGGAGAAGTAATCACAGCTTATGATCTTCATATGTGTGAAGCATGTGGTATGACAAAATATGATTTTCTTGTTACTGAAGTTCAAGATAAATTAGCTGAAGCTATTCATTTATTACAAGAAGATGGAAAAATAGAAAAAGACTTATCTTTAAGAGAAGTTTATAATAAATATTTTCATCCAAATATATTACCTATTGATGATAAAAATATATGAAAAGCACTTCAAGAAAATAATGTTTTAAATATTTTTCAATTTGATAGTGAAGTAGGTTCACAAGCAGCTAAAAAAATAAAACCTAGTTCAATGTTAGAAATGGCGGATGCTAACGGATTAATGAGACTTATGACGGCGGAAAAAGGTCAAGAATCTCCGATGGAAAAATATATTAAATTCAAAAATGATATATCTTTATGGTATAAAGAAATGAGAGAATATGGATTAACTCAAGAAGAACAAAAATCATTAGAACCATATTTTAAAAGTTCATATGGAGTGCCACCTAGTCAAGAGCAATTAATGAAAATGTTAATGGATAAAGATATATGTAATTTTACATTAGCAGAAGCAAATGCTGCTCGTAAAATAGTTGGGAAAAAACAAATGAGCAAAATTCCTGAATTAAAAAATAAAATATTAGAACAAGCTAAATCTTCATGCTTAGGTCATTATATATGAACTTGCGGTATTGGTCCTCAAATGGGATATTCTTTTTCCATAATCCATGCTTTAGCATACTCTTTCATTGGTTTTCAAACTATATATATAGCAACTAAATGAAATCCAATATATTGAAATACAGCCTGTTTAATTGTTAATAGCGGCAGTCTTCAAGAAGATGAAGATTTTGAAGAAGATGAAGAGGGTAATATTGCAAAAAGAGAGCGTGGAACTGACTATGGAAAAATTGCAAAAGCTATTGGAGATATAATATCAAGAGGAATTAAAGTTAGTTTAGTTGATATTAATAAGTCTAGTTATGGATTTAAACCGGATGCGGAAAATAATGAAATTTTATTTGGTATGAAAGCATTAAGTAATATTAATGGTCAAACAATAGATGAAATAATTAAACATAGACCATATGCGGGAATTGCTGATTTTATGGCAAAATGTCCATTAAATAAAAGTGCAATGTTTAGTTTAATTAAAGCAGGAGCATTTGATAAATTAGAACAAAAATGGGCAAATGAATTAAATACTTCCGCAAGAAATATTGTAATGATATATTATATATCTAAAGTATGTGAAGCAAAGAAAAGAATAACTTTACAAAACTTCAATGGTCTTATTCAACATGATTTAATTCCTAAATCATTAGGACTTCAAAAGCAAACTTATTTATTTACAAAATATTTAAAAGCAAATAAAAAAGTTGGTAAATATTATGTTTTTGATAATATTTGTGAAGATTTTTATAATAAACATTTTGATATAGAACAATTAGAAATTATAAATGGTTTAACTTGTATTTTACAAACTAATTGAGAAAAAATATATCAATCTATTATGGATAAAGCTAGAGATTGGGTTAAAGAAAATCAAAATGAAATATTAGAAAAATATAATAATATTTTATTTAAAGAGTGTTGGGATAAATATGCAACTGGTAATATTAGTTCATATGAAATGGAAGCATTATGTTTTTATTATCATGAACATGAATTAGCTCATATAAATAAAAATAAATATGGAATTATTGATTTTTATGAATTACCATCAGAACCTATTGTAGATTATTTCTTTAAAAGAAATGGTAGAGATATTCCTATCTATAAAATATATAAAATTGCGGGAACCGTTATCGGGAAAAATGATACAAGATCTTCAATTACATTATTGACAACTACAGGAGTAGTAAATGTAAAACTTACAAAAGAATATTATGCAATGTTTAATCGTCAAATATCTGAACTTGGAGAAGATAATGTTAAGCATATAGTAGAAAAAGGCTGGTTCACAAGAGGAATTAAATTAGTAGTCGCGGGATTCCGCAGAGATGACACTTTTGTAGGAAAAACTTATACTAATACAGGGTGTCATCAAATTTATAAAATTAGTGAGATTTATAATAATGGTGATATAAAATTAACTCATGAAAGAGAAGGAAATCAAGATGAATAATCTTGTTTTTCTTCTTTTAACAAAAATATTTAATTTAATTAAGATAAAAATGATATAATATGAAAGGTTAAAAATCCTTTAAAATATTTTAAATAACTAAGGAGGTCGATTATGAAAGTCATTAAAAGAGATGGCCGCATTGTAGATTTCGATGCGACAAAAATTGAGAGAGCTATTCTCGCAGCATTTCAAGATGTAGATGGAGAAATTTCTGACTATGCAAAAGAAAAAGCTGAAAATATAGCAAGTTATATTGAAGGATATTATTTAGATGTTAATGAAATGCCTGGGATTGAAGAAATTCAAGATTTAGTTGAAAAAGGTTTGATGAGTTGCAAACGTAAAGATATTGCAAAAGCATATATCCTTTATAGAGAAACAAGAAATAAAATAAGAGAAAAACAATCTAATTTTATGGAAGCAACTTTAAAAACAATTAAAGCAGAAAATATTAAAAATGCTAATGCTAATGTAGATGAATTATCTTTTGGAGGAAGAAAATTTGAAGCTGCAGGCTTATTAATGAAGAAAGTAGCTATGGAAGAATATATCAATCCTATAGTAGCTCAAGCTTTCAAGGAAAACCGAATCTATATCCATGATATGGATAACTACGCTACAGGAATGCATAACTGCCTTTTCGTAGATTTAGCGAGACTTTTACGTGAAGGTTTTACAACAAGAAATGGAGATGTGCGTCCTGCAAATAGTATTAATACAGCTTTTCAATTGACTGCAGTAATATTTCAATGTCAAAGTCAAGTTCAATTTGGCGGAGTAGCTTCCGCGCATATCGATTTTGATTTGGCGCCTTATGTAAGAAAATCTTTTAGAAAACATTATCAAGATGGATTAAAATATATAGAAAATAAAGAAATTAAAATGGAAGGAGATCCATTGCCTATTGATAATAAATTTTATGATATATATCCTAATGTAAAAAAATATGCATTAGATATGACTGAAAAAGAAACTAATCAAGCAGCTCAAGCCTTTTTTCATAATATGAATACATTAGAATCTAGAGCTGGTTCACAAGTTCCATTTAGTTCAATAAATTTTGGTAGAGATATATCTCTAGAAGGTAGAATGGTAATAAAAGCATTATTGAACGCCAGCCTTGATGGAATAGGCAAAAATCATAGAACTAGTATATTTCCAATTTCTATCTTTCAATATAAAAAAGGTGTTAATGCAAACCCTGGAGATCCTAATTATGATTTAAAACAATTAGCTATTAAATCATTATGCAAAAGAATATATCCTAATTTTGTAAATTGTGATTTTAGCGGAGACCATGAAGAGTTCGAAGATCCTGACACTTATAGTGCAAGTATGGGATGTAGGACTAGAATGGGATTCGATAGACATGGTTTAGGATGGAAAAAAGTAGGCCGTGGAAATATATCTCCAGTAACAATTAATCTACCTAAAATTGGAATTAAATATGGAATTTGTTTAAATGAAAGAGAAGAAGCAGATTTAGAAGGTTTCTATAAAGAACTAAGAGAAGTTTTAGAAATAAGTGAATTATGTTTATTAGATAGATATAAATTAATTTGTTCTCAAAAACCTAAGTCAGGTGCTTTCATGTATGATAATAATACAGTGGCAGGCTTTGATGGAGACAATATAGAAAGTGCTGTACGTCACGGAACTCAAGCAATAGGTTTTGTAGGTCTAGCTGAAACTTGTCAAGCTTTATTTGGAAAAAATCAAATAGATAAAGAAACAAGAAAAAAAGCTTTAGATATAGTAAAATATATATTTGATTTTACAAAAGAAGCAAGTGAAAGGAATAATCTTAATTTTAGTTGTTATTTTACTCCTGCAGAAAGCTGTGCAGGTAAAATTTGTAAATTAACAAAAGAAGAGTTTGGAGAAATAAAAAATATTACTGATAGAGAATATTTTACTAATTCAGTTCATGTTCCTGTTTGAGAAAAAGTAGGATTATTTGAAAAAATAGATATTGAAAAAGAATTTAATCCATACGGATTAGGTGGACAAATTACTTATTGTGAAGTGGAAAGTAAAATAATTAATAATCCAGAAGCAATTGAAAAATTAATAGATTATGCTATGGATAATGATATTTGTTATTTTGCAGTTAATTTCCCTATTGATACATGTTTAGATTGCGGGTTAAGTGAAGATATAGTAGATACTTGTCCTGTATGTGGATCTCATCATATTGAACATTTAGCTCGTATTACAGGATATTTAACAACTTCAATAGAAAAAATGAATAAAGCTAAACAAGCCGAAGTACATGACAGATTTAAACATAGTAAAAATACTAATTGGGAGAATATAAATGAAAATTAAATTAGCAGCTCCAGTTCAATTAGAAAGTTTGATAGATGGCCCTGGAATTAGAATGGTAATTTGAAATCAAGGTTGTTTGCAACACTGTTTTAATTGCCATAACCCAGAAACTTGAGATATCAATCAAGGAATCGAATATGATATTGAAGATATAAAACAAATTATTAAAAAATATGCATCAACTCATCAAGGAATCACTTTATCAGGTGGAGATCCTTTTCTACAACCTGAAGCTAATAAAATCCTTGCTGATTATGCTCATGAGCTAGGATTAAATGTATGAGCATATTGTGGCTTAAAATATGAAATATTAAAATTATTACCTAAACAAGAAGAATTGTTAAATAGTTGCGATTTTTTAGTAGATGGGCCTTATATAGACAAAGAACGCGATATAACATTAAAATGGCGCGGTAGCCGCAATCAAAGAATAATAGATATAAAAAAAACACTACAAGATAAGGAGGTTAAGTTATATATTGAAAAATAACTTAATCTCTTTTTTTATTAGGGGAGAGTTTTATGGAAAGAAAAGAAATATGCGATAAAATTTATTATATGGCTAAAAAGAAAAAATCATTTTTAGAAATATGTAAAGATTTAGAACTACAAGATTATGAAGTTATTGGTTTAGTAACTTTAATGACACAAGAAGGATATAATATAGATTTCACTGATGGAGAAATTATTATAAGAAAAACTCCAAAACAAAATCAAGATGTTTATGAAATTCCTTACAATTTAGAACATTTAAAATTATTATTAATAAGTGATACTCATTTATGTTCTAAATATGATAGATTAGATATTTTAAAATATTTATATGCAAAAGCTGAAGATAAAAAAGCACAATATGTTTTACACTCTGGAGATTTTACTGATGGTAAATCTACTAGACCTGAACATATATATGAATTAAAAGAACTTTCTTATGAAGGACAAGTTGATTATTGTGTAGACAAATACCCTTACTTTAGCGGAAAAACTTATGCTATTCAAGGTAATCACGATGATTGGTGGTATAAATCAACAGGGAGCGAAATAGTAAAAGCAATAGCTAAACAAAGAGATGATATAATATATCTAGGCCCAGATGTTGCAGATTTAAAAATTGGAAAATTAAAAATTAGGTTATTCCATGGACAAGGCGGCGGTGCATACGCTAAATCATATAAATTACAAAAATATTTAAACACAATCCCTCTTGAAGAGAGACCAGATATATTACAAACAGGACATATCCATCAAAGTTTCTATATGAAACAAGATAAAACTCATTGTTTTCAAACTAGCTGTTTAGAAGATCAAACACCTTATTGTAGAGGACTAGGTCTAGCAAATGATAAATCTTGTTGGTGGGTAGATGTAGATTTTGATGATAAAGGAAATATACATAAAATAATCCCTGAATTAGAAACATTTGGAGAAAAGAAATTAATCAAAAGAAAATAATTAAATATTTATATTTTTGACTAAAAATAAAAAATATGATATAATATTCATATAAAATAATGAAAGGTAAATTCAATATGATAAAAAGAATATTAAGTTATGATAATGAGGAAGATAAAAATATATTAGCTCAAAAAAGTCAACTTGTAGATAATATTGCAGATATTCAAGAATTAATTCAAGATTTAAAAGATACATTACATGCAATTCCCGATGCAAAAGGACTTTCTGCAATTCAATTAGGTATTAATAAAAGAGTTTGTTTTTGCTCTTGAGGCGGAGATGAAGTTATTTTAATTAATCCTGTTATTACAAGAACAAGAGGAAATCAAGAATTTTTAGAAGGCTGTTTAAGTGTACCTTTTAAATATAAAAAAATTCCAAGAGCTCAAAAAGTATGGTGTACATATTTAGATGAAAATGGACAAGAACAAGAAATTGCACAAGGCGGCCGCATGAGTGATATTATTCAACATGAATTAGATCATTTTGAAGGAGTTTGTCAATTATATGAAGAAAAAACGTCAAATAATTAAAATAAGAGGCTTATCTATTGGATATACTTCAGATATGGTAACTATTTATAATAGTTATACAGTAACAAGTGAAAAAGCAAAATATGAAATTTGTGAAGAAATTTTAAATAAAATTAAAAATTATGATAGCCAAAGAACTATTAAATCTTTAGTAGATGAATGAGAAGCTCATAATTTTCTTTGAAATTTAGGATTATTTAAAAAACATACTATAGATTGTGATTTTGAAAGTGAGCAATCTAAATTTTATACTATTATATATAAATATTTATCAATAATTGCAAGAAAGGTTAATAAAAAATGGCAGAAGAAGAAAAAATATTAAATTTTGGAACTTTATATGATATGAATAAAAATATAGTTAAACAAAATGAAATAAAATTAAATGAAATATTATTAAATAGTAAAAAACAAATTATTACTGATTTTATAAAAAAATGTAATAATAATTATTACATGTTATTGTGTAATGAAAGAAAAGATTACACAGTTTTTAGATGGGTTAATATCTGTAATGATAATGATGCAAAAGAAATTGCAAAGATATTAGTTGATGAATGTCTTACTAATAGAGGTGAAATTCGTGGAATTGATTTAACCCAATCAAAAGACGCTATTGAAATATGAATGGTAATAGATGATGAAGCTTATGTATATTATTTTTTCCCATATGATATTGCAGTTATTGAAGTAGGAGGTTATTAATGAAAAAAATAGTTAGTGTAATAAAACCATTTACATTAGTTCAAAATATTTTTGTTTATGAAAACACAGATAAAATTGCAACATATACATCTAATTTAAATGATATTCAAAATATATTATTAAATTTAGCTGAAGAATATCAAATTAATAATATTAGTTTAGTAGGTTCAAAAAAATTTTCAAAAGGAATTAAAGAAAAAATAGAACAGGCGGAAATGGTTAAATATAATGAAAACAAATTAAATATAAATTTAATTAATTAGGAGGAGATAATGAAATATTTAATAAATACAACTGAAATTTATAGAGTAAGTTCAGAAGAAGAAGCTACAACTTTAATAGAGGAAGCTAAAAAAGAAAGTGGATATACTTTAAGTAAATATGGAACTCAATATAAAGAAAAAAAACAAAAAGGTGAAGTAGTTGATTATTGGTGGAAAGTTACTTTAGTTAAGAGTTTTAATAATGAACGCGAACCTGAAGTTGATGTAGATATAGAATATAATGTAGGAAGTGCTTTTTAAATGTTTGGAATAGATATACTTGGTAGATATAATGATAAATTAATTAAATATACAAAATTAAATGAATACGCACAAGAGCCAACTAGAGGAAGCGCGGCGGCAGCCGGTTATGATCTTTATGCCGCCATAGAATCTCCTATAGCGATTCCCGCACATTCAACTATAAAAATAGGAACAGGATTAGCTTTTGAATTGCCTGAATATACTTTTGGAGCTATCTTCGCAAGAAGTGGATTGGCTACTAAACAAGGACTTCGTCCTGCAAATTGTGTTGGAGTTATAGATTCTGATTACCGAGGTGAAGTAATGATAGCTCTTCATAACGATACGAATGAAGAAAAAATAATTGAGCCCAATGACAGAATTGCTCAAATGGTATTAATGCCATATATTCCAATAATGTTTGAAGAAGTTGGATCTCTAGAAGCTACAGAACGTGGCGAAGGTGGATTTGGAAGTACGGGGGTATAAATAATAATGGATAATAGAATACAACAAATATTAAAAGCAGAACAAGAAAGACAAAATAATAATATAGAATTAATAGCAAGTGAAAATTATGCTAGTGATGCCGTAAGAGCTTTACAAGGAAGTATTTTTACAAATAAATATGCTGAAGGATATCCAGGTAAAAGATATTATGGCGGATGCGAAAATATAGATGATATGGAAAATTTAGCTATTGAATATGCATGTAAATTATTCAATTGTAAATATGCAAATGTACAACCGCATTGTGGCAGTAGCGCAAATATGGCAGTCTATAGAGCATTACTTAGTAAAAATGATGTTGTATTAGGAATGGATTTAAGCGCTGGTGGACATTTAACTCATGGACATGCTTTAAGTTTTAGTGGACAAGATTATAATATTGTAACATATGGAGTAGATAAAAATGGTTATATTGATTATGATATAGTAAATGATATAGCTCATATAATGAAACCAAAAATGATTATAGCAGGTGCTTCCGCCTATCCTAGAACAATAGACTTTCAAAAATTTAGAGAAATCGCTGATGAAGTAGGAGCATATTTAATGGTAGACATGGCACATATTGCAGGATTGGTTGCTACTGGGTTACACCCCAGTCCATTCCCATATGCTGATGTGGTTACATCAACTACTCATAAAACATTAAGAGGTCCTAGAGGTGGAATTATACTTACCAATGATGAAAAAATTGCTAAAAAAATAAATAAAACAATTTTCCCTGGCATTCAAGGAGGACCTCTAGAACATATTATTGCCGCTAAAGCACAATGTTTTTATGAAGCATTACAACCTAGTTTTAAACAATACCAAATTCAAGTATTAAAAAATATTAAAATATTAGCAGAAGAATTAGCAAATAATGGAATTAAAATTATTAGTAATGGAACTGATAATCATTTAATTTTAATAGATATATACAATTCATTAGGTATTACTGGAAAAGAAGCAGAAACATTATTAGATCAAGTTCATATTACAGTAAATAAAAATACTATTCCTAATGAAACTTTAAGTCCAATGCAAGCCAGTGGATTAAGATTAGGTTCACCTGCAATGACAACAAAAGGATTTAAAGAAGAGGATTTTAAAGAAATAGGAAATATTATTTATATAGTATTAACTAATAAAGAAAATAAAGAAATTTTAGAAGAACAAAAACAAAGAGTGTTAACTTTAACTAATAAATATAAAAGTGATAGATAATCACTTTTTATTTTACAAAAATTTTGACAGCTCTAGAATTTTATGATATAATTAAATATAAAGAGAGAAGGATTTTGTTATGAATAATAAAATAGATATAGTAGTTTCATATTTAGATGATCAAGACCCTATTTGAAGACAAAATTTTAATTATTGAAAACAATATGAAATTATTAATAATATAATAAATCCAAATAGCCCACAAGCTTTTGGAGAAGAAAGAACTAGAAATTGAGACTTTATGCAATATTGATTTAGAGGAGTAGAACAAAACTGCCCATGAGTTAATAAAATATTTTTTATAATTCAAAATGAAAATCAAATTCCAAAATGATTAAATAAAAATAACCCAAAATTACGAATAGTATATCATAATGAATTTATTCCAAAAGAATTGCTTCCAACTTTTAATGGAATGACTATTCATTTATATATTAATCAAATTCCTGACTTAAGTGAAAATTATATTATGTGTGATGACGATTGTTTCTTTTTTAATCCTATAAAAGAAGAAAAATTTTTTATTAATAATGTTGCACAACATGAAGATAATCAAATTCCTTATGGATATTTCTTTGATGGAGATGAATTTCTTCATGTAATGAATAATAATTTTGATTTAGAAAAAAAATATACAAATGAACAAATTAAATATCATTTTTATCATTTACCCGCAGCAAGAAAAAAATCTTTTGAACAACAAATATTAAAAGAAAATTATAATGAAATTCTAAATGCTCAAATAAAAAGTAAATTTAGATATAAAACTAATTTAGATGCAAATATTTATAGCAATATCTTAAAACTAACAAAAAATTGTAATATACAACCAAAAAATACTATGTATAATAATAGTGCTTATATTGCATTAAAACCTGGAATTAATTTCTATAATTATAAAGATAAAGAAATGATTTGTTTTAATGATGTAGATTTAGTAACAGGTCATTTTGAAGAAATAAAACAATCTCTTATAAATTTTTTACAAAATAAATTTCCAAACAAAAGTTCGTTTGAGGTGTAGATATGGAACAAAAATTTTTTAGTATTATAATTCCTAATTATAATAATTCAACTTATTTAGAAAAATGCTTAAAATCAGTATTAAATCAAACTTTTACTGATTATGAATTAATTGTAATAGATGATGTATCAACAGATAATAGCATTGAAGTTATTAAAAAAGTATTTAATCAATATCCTAATAGAAATACAAAATTAATAGAATTAAAAGAAAAAGCCTGAAATGGCGGCAGCCGCAATATAGGAATTAAAAATTCAAATGGAAAATATTTTTTATTTTTAGATAGTGATGACTGATTTTTAAATAATACTATTTTTCAACAAATCTATGATTTTATTATTACTAATAATGAACCTGAATTAATAAGACTATCTTTTGATATATTAACTGATAATAATTGACAATTTACTATATGGTTAAAAGAAAAAAATTTAGATGAATTAGCTAACTCATGTTATGTTGCTTCTTGAATAAAATGTATTAGAGCTGATAAAATGATACTTTTTGAAGAAGATACATTAATGGAAGATGCAATTCAACATATTAAACAAATTGATGTTTTAACAAATTTTAAAGTTTTACAACTTTCCGCAGTTTGTCATAATACATTAAATCCTAATCAATGTAGTTCACAAAAAAACAAAAAATTGCAAAATGCAAAATGAGAAAAGTCAATGCTTAAATTTTATCAAAGTTTATTAGATTTAAAATGCAATCATGATTATTGTGAAAAAAGAAGATTATGAAAAATAGCAGAAGCAAAAGGAAATATAGAACGCGGGGAGGCTTGGCAATAATGAAATTAAGTATAATAACTCCTTATTATAATTGTTTAAACTATCTTCAAAATTTAATTAATATTTTAGAACCTCAATTAACTAATGAAGTAGAATGAATTATTATAGATGATGGATGCCATGAACAAAAGTTAGATAACATAAATGCAATAATAATTCATCTTCCTCAAAATAGCGGATGCGCGGGAATTCCGCGTAATTATGGCTTAGATGTTGCAAAAGGAGATTATATTACTTTTGTAGATGCAGATGATTTAGTTTCAAAAGATTTTATATCTAAAATAATAAATAAAATTAATATATCAAGATTTGATTATTGCTTAATGAGTTGAGAAAAAATAGATAAATCTTTCTATGTAGATGTTACTACTGGAAGGCCAGATTGAAATTGTAGCGTTTGAGGAATTATTTATAATAGAAATAATTTAAAAAATATTCGTTTTAATAATAAAAAATTTGCAGAAGATTATGATTTTAATACCACAGCATTAAAAGGTAAAGAAGAAAAAATTACTGACTATCTTTATTATTATAATAGTAATGAAAATGGATTATCTGCAAATTGGAAAGGATAAAATATGGAAGAAGAAAAATATTATACTAATATATTCTATTTTGATAGAATTAATAAAATAGGTGGAGTAGAAACATTTTTTTATGAAATCGCAAAAAAATACTGTGATAATGATATTACTATATTTTATTCTACTGGAGATTTAGATCAAATAAAAAGATTAAAACAATTAGTAAGAGTAGTACCTTATAATGGACAAAAAATAAAATGTAAAAATGTATTTTTTAATTATAATTTAAGACCTATTGATAACATACAAGCAGAAAAATATTATGAAATTATTCATGCTAATTATAAAGATTTAGGTATTAATCCAAATGTTCATCCTAAAATTGATGAATATATTGGAGTAAGTCAATCTGTATGTGATGCCTTTACAGAATTAACTGGTTTACCTTGTACATTATGTTATAATCCTATTACAATAGAAAAACCTAAAAGAATTCTATATCTTATTTCCGCAACAAGATTAACAAGAGAAAAAGGAAAAGATAGAATACTTAAATTAGCAAAAGCATTAGATAATGCAGGAATTCCTTATATATGAACAATATTTACTAATGATACTAAAGCAATAAAACATCCTAGAATCATATTTATGGAACCTCAATTAAATATTAGAGATTATATAGCAAAAGCAGATTATACTGTCCAATTAAGTGATACTGAAGCTTACTGTTATACTATGATAGAAAGTCTTCTTTTAGGTGTTCCAGTTATAGTAACTCCTTGGAAATGTTTAAAAGAATTAAATATTGATAATAATTGTGGCTTTATACTACCTTTTGATATGAATAATATTCCTGCAAAAGAAATATATGAAAAAAAATTTAATATAAATTACCAATTACCACAAACAAAATGAGATAATTTTATTACTAAAAGTAAAACTACATATCCAGAAGAAAGAAAATGGCGTTATAGAGTTGAAGCTTTAAGAACTTATTTAGATAGAGGATATGTAGATATAGAATTAGGTTATGTTCCAAATGAAGGTTCAAGATGAGTAGTGTCTAAAGATAGATTAGATTTATTATTAGGTGAAAATAGCATGTTAGAGCCTTATGTAAAATTAATTGAGGTGATTAAAGATGAAAATCCTAGCATTGGATCTTAGTACAAAAAGCTCTGGATGAGCATATTTTGATAATGGAGAATTAATAGACCATGGATGTATTACTTCAGCTTCTACTGATTTAATAAAAAGAATATATAAGATGAAAGATGGAATTGCGGGAATCCTTGCCCAATATCCTGTAAGCAAGATTATTCTAGAAGAAGTCAGACCTGAAGGCGGTTATGGAGTTGGAAATACAAAAACTCATCGAGCTCTTATGTGACTTCAAGCGGCAACCGCATTTCTATTATATGAAAAATTTCCGCATATAGATATTGATTATATTTATCCTAGTTCTTGGCGTGCAACACTAGGTATTAAAAATGGAAGAGGTATAAAAAGAGCTACATTAAAAGAAGCAGATATACAATTTGTAAAAGATAAATATAATATCAATGTAAATGATGATGAAGCTGATGCAATTTGTATAGGATTAGCGCAATACAAAGAACAAGATAATAATGAATTCAATTGAGGAGAATAAAAAAAAGAGATGGATTAAACCATCTCTTTTTTATTTGCTATTCTAATTCTCCAATTGCTTTTACATTTGTTAATTGAGGGAATCTATTCATAATCCATCTTTTTGCAGTATCATCTGCAACAATAATTAAGCAATTAGTTTTAACTCCATTAAACATATTATCATATGTATCTACTTTATTAAAATTAAAATTACGAATATCTAAATTAACTAAACTAGTGCAATTAGCAAACATATAACTCATATCAGTTACTTTTGAAGTATTAAAGCTACTTAAATTTAAATTTACTAAATGACTACAAGCATAAAACATATATCTCATATTAGTAACATTATTTGTATTAAACTTAGACATATTTAAATTTTCTAAATAATCACAATAATAAAACATTGTTGCCATAGTTTGTAAATTAGAAGTATCTAAGTTCGCTAATTCATTATTTAATTCATATCCCTTGTATTCTCTAAAAGAAATAAATCTAGGTGCATATGGAGTAACAATATTATCTATTGCTGTACTCATTTCTTCAGGTTTATATTTTGTTTCAGTATTATTTTTGTTACGAATACTATTAGCTACATTATTTAAATAGTCTTCTGTAACTAGTACTTTTTTCTTTTTCATTAAAATTCTACCTCGTCTCCATTAGTAATACTATTAATTGCTTCATCTATTGCCGCATTCATATCTTCAGTTGTAGGATAATCAGATAAATCGACTGTTTGAGTACCTAATTTTTCTCAATCATTAGTATAAATATATTCATCATATAAATTACCTGTTTCATCTTCACTATTTCTTAATAAATAAATAGTAGTGGTACTTATTTCACTTACAGGTAAGCTATCTACAACTTTAATAGCAAATTTAGGAATTGCGCTAATCATTGCATTGACTTCTTCTTTTGTATATCTATCATCAATTAAAGCTCGTAATTCAGAGTCATCATACTCCACAGAATCCCCTTTAGGACCTTTTAGGCTAGGAGAAACATAAATAGATCCATTAGTTAAAGTAACTACTAATTCATAATTATTATTTACTATTGCAGATACTACTCCAACTCCATCTATTCCTTTAGGACCTCTAAGACCTAAATTTGAAATATTAAAACCTATATTAGTATCTTCAACTTTACCATTTAAATTAGCCATATTATGATTCCTCCTTTATACTTTCTGGATACAATCTAAAAATTTTAGGCCCTTCTTCATCATATCCAAGTAGCATTTGTGCAGCAGATGAATCTGGATTTAATTCTATATCATACCAATAATCAGTCGGTTTATTTATTACAGTTCCTATTTTAGAATCGAAGCTTGTGACAGACAAAGAAACTTCTTGGCTATCTTCCTCTACTATTGAATCAACAGACATAACAACTAAATTTTCTTTACCTTCTTTAGTAACATTTAATCTTAAAACATCTCCGGCAGAAAATGTATAAGGATTACCTTCTGGGTCTGTTGCCCCAAAAGTAAGAGTACCTGAGGCGCCCCTAGTTACTTTTAAAGTTGTTCCATCCGCATCTATTTTAAACATAGTATCAGCCTCCTTTTTAAAATTTTCTATTTATATTTAATTTTTATTTAAAAATAGTTAATTATAATTGACCAAAAAAAAAGAAATTACAATTGAGATTGTAATTTCTTAAATACTTTATTTGTTATAGTTATTATTTCTTGTCCATAAGTAGCAATTATATCCGCAATTATTTCTTCTTGTTCGAGAGAAAGATAAATATTATAAGAAAACATCGCGGCATGTACTATTTCATGACAAAGTACTTTCTTTAGCATACTTCCTTTTAAATTATTTGCTAAATATATGATTTTAGTATCATTATCACATGCGCCGATTGTGCGCCTTCCATCCTCACGAATAAAAATTGGATTATGAGGACTTGTAAATTCAACTTTTCATCCTATTCCATTAAATATAAACATTTTATTTTATTTTTTCTGCTAAAGTCATAAGTTTATGAGAAAGAATTTCTTTTTCTTCTGGAGTAGAATCATTAATCATATCCATAACATCTTCACTTAATTCATGCATATATTTTTCTAACTCATGAATTTGTTTTTCTTTTCCTTCATGCATTTCTTTAGATTCCATATACATACGTCTAGATGTTCCACTTCTTCCTTCACGATAATCTCTTGGATATATCATATCATAATCATGCATTCCACGGTCATAAGCACTTCCGTAATACATACGTTCTGAAGATGGATATGCTCTAGTTCTATAATGTCTAGTATCTCCATCCATATACATAACTGGATAATACATTATTTCTTTTTCTTTTTCATCTCTATCTTCCATAGCTTTAACAACTGTGCAATAGTAAATTGTTTCTTCTAAATCTTTAATCATATCTACTACTTCACCTAATTCCGCAGCATTAGTATTAGATAAATCTCCCATTTGACTTTCAACACAAGTCATTAATCTTTCTTTCATAGCTTTTAATCTTTCCATATTACGCCACCCTTTCTACAATTAAATTAGCATTTTCAACTAAAATATTGCCTTCACTTGTATTTTCTACACTAACTTGGACACAACATCCTGCTGGGACATCTATATTCATTTCTCTACTCACATTAAAGAATTCTTCAACTGCTGCAGGTGTAACTATCATATTTGAACTAGCTACAGGTTCTCCATCAAGAGCAAATGCTATTGAAATTGCACCTACTGTTCCACCAGTTGGAACTGCAATATTTCCTCCAAAAGATACTTTAAATCTTGCACGAGGTTGGCAGCAAGTTAGACCTCTTAAAGAAACTAACCCACTACCTTCTCTATGCATTATGGAGTTATTGCCACGTACTGCGACATCTGTAAATAAAACTACTTGGTTTGGCGCAACTGTTTGTTGTGCCACTGCTGTAAATTCTGCCATCTTTTATTACCTCCATTTATTATTTTTTAAATTAAAAATTATAGTTATTATAATATCCATTGCAGCAATAAGGATTTGGTACATTATATGCTGGAACTGGACTTGGTCTTAAAGCATCTACTAAGTATTGATTTTGTGCAGCTTGAGATGCAGCTAATCTTAATCCTTGGTTTTCGCTTTCTAATGCAGCAATTTTATCATTAGTTAATCTTTCTAAGATAGCTCTAGTATTAGCATTTTGATTGTCAACTATATCTCTAGTTTGGTCGCAAATAGCTTGTTGAATTGCATTATTTTGAATTGCTAAGTTATAGTTAGTATCTGAGAAACCTTTTTCAACTTGGTATCTCATATCGCAACAACAGCTAGACATTTGATTACCTAATGCAGTAATTTGAGTTCCAATATCAAAAGTATTTCTCATACCATTAACGTTAACATCATTTAATCCTGCTTGAACTTGGTATCCTAAATTAGTAATACCTCCAGTAATTGCGTTTCCAACTCCGTTAATAGTTCCATTTAAGTCACAAATACCTTGTAAAACACTTGTAGATAAATCATGATAATCGTTACTTAAATCAATTCTAGTGCTTCTCATTGTGTTTTGTAAATCTGAGAATCCCATTTCTTGGTTTAGATCAGCTCTTGTTAATGCTCCTTGTGCGGCAGCACCATTAAAGCCATTTCCTCACCAACCATTTCCTCCAAATCCGCCAAATGCGAATAAGAATAAAATAATAATCCACCATCCATCGCTACCGAAGCCATTTCCAAAGAAACCTCCATCACGATTTCCAGTTGCGGCAGCTATATCCGCTAAGCTGTAACCATTATTTGAGCTAAACATATAAACTCTCCTTTCTTATAAATATATATCTATATCTTTAAAGCTTAAAAAAATTTTTAAAAGCTTTAAATTCTTTATCATAATCCATTCCGCGTTCTTTAGCAATATTACGAACAACTGTTTCTATTTCATTAGTCTTTCCTTCTTTAATTAAATCAGCTAAATTCTGCATAATTGGATTTCCTTGACTAGCAGCCTCATTCACCATATTAGAAACAAGAGCTGAAGGGTCTTGATTTTTAAAACTACTAATTAATTTTAACATATCTTGAGGACTTTTAATAAGCATTTACCTTCTCCTCCTTCGCGGCGGTAGTTGCTTTAGAGATCGGTTGAACTGGCCCTGCCGCAATTATTTTATCTATTTTTTCATTCAACATATTAATTTTTTCTAATAATTCATCTCCGCTGTCTTGTTTAGTTATTTCTTCTGCTATAATAGGTTTATAAGTATTAATTTGAGTAGTTCCATTTCCATTCCAAGACTTTACATAAATTTCACTTAAATCTCCTTTTGGAAAAACTCCAAATCCGCCGAATGGAACTTCATTAGCTTTAACCATATCTATGCTATCAACAACCTTACCTTGTAATCCTATAATTGTAGATTGAGATTGTTGAGGCTGATACATATTTCCATAAGAATAGTTATTATAATAATTGTTTGGATAATAATTCATATTAATCTCCTCTCTTTCTGTTTATATATAAGTTTTTATTAAAACTCATTTTTTAAACTTGTCAAATTTTTATTAAAATTTCATTAATTTAACAGGAAAAATAAAATTTTTAAAACCAATAATCATTTTATCATATTTTTTATTTTTTCTTGCCAAAATAGAAAATTTGCTATAAAAAAATAAGCAAAAAAAAATAACTCCGCAGAGTTATTTTTAAAATCTTTCTAAAGCTCTTTTTGCATTTATGGTCATTGTTCCATTATATTCAAGAGGAATAGAAATATTAGAGATTATATAATCTCCATATATATTACTATTTTTATTATAAACACTAATTCTTGTATTAGGTTCTAAATAAAAAATAGGTAAAGCTTGAATTGTAATATTTTCATTATAACTAGTTTCTTCGTGCAATAGCATCTTAATTTCATTATATGCAGAATTACTAGAACCTCCAATAGCAAGTAAATTATAAATTTCAGTATTAATTTGAATAAAAGGTTGATTTCTATTTTCACATTCAACACGCTTTTCCGCAGTATCTGGTTGACCTAATTCAATTAAAACAAAATCAGGAATATTAGGTTCAAATATACAATTTATATCATTATTACTTATAATATGGGTTCTTTTACCTATATTAGATATACTAAATTGAGATATTAAATCGCTAGAATCAATAAAATCTAAATAATAATCTATATTACTAGGATTATTTAAAACTTCATCTAAAAAATCTCCTGTATAAATAGTTTCTCCATTTTCTATATAAGAATTTTTCTTTAAATCATAGATTTTAGGTCATTCATTTATTAATTCTAAATAATAATTATTAGATTCAAGACCTAAAGGATCTGCTTGGATACCTTGTAAATATAATTCAGATCTTCAATCTGTAGTTTTAACTTTTACAAAATTAGAGCTATCCGCAGCTTTATATGTCTTATCATCTGGATCTCAATAATAAATATATCCAGTATCAATAGCTTGATAATAAGTACCTACTTGTCCAACATTGGCGGAAATAGCAGCATAATTAGTATATTTAATAGGCATTTTTGCTTTTATCAATTCATCATCAGGGTCTTGATAAAAAAATACTTCATATATATTACCTATTTCAGGTTTTTTATCAATAGCTAAGTGATATCTAATAGGCATATCAATTCCATTTAAGCTTTTCTTAATTCCTCATACAATAAAATCATTTTTTATTTTACTATATTGAGGGCTATTAGAATAAGAAGATATTAAATTACTTTCATTAAAATTATAAACTGATTTTCCATTATATAAATCAATTAAATAATTATCTTTATTCATATTTCTTAAATCAATTGTTGCTTGAGTAGTATTTAAATAGTTTTTTATTTCTTGAAAATGAAAAATTCCATTAATATCATAAAAATATTCATAATTACCTAACATATTTTTTATTTTATCTAAAACAGAACAAACTGTTTCTCCAGAATTTGCAGATAATTCACTTGGACAAATAAAATCTTCATAAATATAACCTACATCCATACCATAAGTAAAAGTTTGATATGTATGTCCTGTTGTATCTGCATAATTAGTAGACATTGAATATGTATTACTATCATTAATTAAATATAATGGTGTATCACCTATTCATCTCATTACTTTTTTAATTCTTAAAGGGATATCAGATACAATTATTTTATCTAATGATTCATTTCCATAATGATTAACAACTTCAGTAATAATTTGTGAAAATGTAGGATATTCATATATCCAATCTCCATTTTCATCTAAAACTTCATATCTATCAAATCTAACTGCGGCTGGTAAGGTTCCTCCGCATTCGCCATCTAAAAAACACATTTTATCTTTTAAAGACACTTGTAAAGTAGTTTCTGTAGTAGAACTACTTAATACCGGGTCAAACATAGTATAGATTCCTAATGGATATCAAATAATAGGATGGTTAAGATATTTAGAAGTAAAATTTTTATATCCTACTTCTAAATTTATTTTTTTATTTATTGAGAGCAAATTATTTATATTAGTAATATTATTTATTTGCGGATTTAATAAACAAGATAAATTTAGCGTTCTTCTCATGCTAGAATCTCCACTAATATTGATATTCCCGCCAGTTACTATTCCTTGAATCTCTTGAATAGGTTCTTCTTTTCAATTCAAAACAGTAATTTTTACATATTGGTCTTTTAATTTTAAATTATCTATTTGTATTAAAAACTCTTTATCTTCTAAATATTCATATATTTTTTTCATATTTTACCTCCTAATCATTATTAGTGGATAAAATTTGATAATCTTTGCATTTAGAAAAAGAATACTCATCTATCTCATAAGCAGTAGCGGTAAAATTATAAATTCGTCTACCTAAAGTTTGATTAGGAGATAAATTTACATCTAATATTTTAATTAAAAAATTTCCTTCAGTAGTAGATTTAAATAATTTAACTTCATCATTAGTTAAAAAATCTAATACTAATTTTCTAAACTCTCTTTCATAAACTCAATCATTATACTCATTAATTCTTCTATACTCATTATTATTATAATCATTATAATAAGTTAAATTATTACTACCTAATAATTCTGCTCTTGATGTAAATAAATTATTATCATCTTCTAAACAAGAGATAGTTCCTCCTAAAGGAAATTGAATATAATTCATATTACTATTTCTATAAATAAAAGGAAATTGACTTCCAATAGTTTCTGTATGAGTTTCTCCTAAAGTGCGTTTAAAAGAACTTATGTTTGGATCGAATTTAATTTTTAATTGTCTATCTTTCCCTACTAGAAATATATCATCAAACAATAGCATAAAAGGCTCACCAGATGCGGAAATAGGTACTCCTCTTCCTTGATTACTTTTCTTTTGAGCTAAATATTTATAAAATATACCACTTTCAATAGTATAATCATATCAAGTATAATTTGCGGCGACCGCATTAAATGAACAACTATTTACATCTTCTCATATTGTAAAATTAGTTCTACTAGAAGATCTTCTAATAATTATATCTCCACTAATAGGTTCAATACTAGTTAAAGAAATTTTAAATCTACCATTTTCTTCTTGGGGTTCAACTGCTAAAGTTGCATTTAAAGTTTCTCCACTTCCTTCAGAAGTTTCAAAATAATAAGTTAAAATTTTATTATATAAATTAGCAGTTTCATATTCTAAAGTAAAATAATATAAAGTATCTTCTTCTAACATATAATTAAGAGAATAATTTATTTCATTTGGATCAGTAAAAGTATTTGTATAAATATTTCCGCTATCTTGAAGTAATTCATCTTCTTCAGAATATAATTTAATTCTATAACTTTTTAAAGAATCTTGTTCTGCAGAGTCAGTAAATGATAATCTACCAACTATATCAACATTATTAGTTGGTAATGTTACAACTTCTTCTGGATCAAAATTTTGTAAATCTAAAATAGGTTTACTAATTCCACGAACTAGACATACAGAAGACCATTCTGAAAAATATTGTAAATTAGCGGCAAGTCAGCTATCAATTGCTTGAGGCGTATCTAAGGATACATTAGCGGCATCCGCGCCAGTAAATCTTAATTGTATTTTATAATATTGATTATTCTTAAATCCACCTTGAATATCGCTAGGGAGAATATCTATATAATATTTATAATCAGTAGTTATATTATTATCTTCATTAATATTACTTAACATAATTTCACATGGATATTTAGTATTATCTAAAACAGTTTTATTAGTATTTTGATTTGTTACTGTAATTTGAATATTTTTTAAATTTTCAATATTATTATAAGCAGTAATAGAAAAATATACTCTACAAATATTTTCGCTAGCAACTGTACTATCGACTAAAAAAGCTGGCATATAAGTAGCTACCGCAGGTGGGAATATATTATTATTAATTGCCATATTTTATCTCTCCTTTTCCTCTAATTATTTTATTCATTCTCTTTATTCTTTTTATTTATTACTGAAACGATAGGTAAATCTCTAATATCTGTCATAAAACCATCAATAAAAGTATTTCCATCTTCTTCTTTATAATGTTTGTATCTAGCTTCAATACATTGTAAATTGTAATCATCTATATAACCTAATTGATAACAAAAATAATGATGTTTTTCAGTAATTCATGCTTTAATGTCATCTTTATCAGAAGCAATTAGAATATTCATATTTTTATTAATATTTTCTAAACATTCTTTACAAGATAATATTTGTTCCTCATGAGAAATTAATTTTTTTACTATTTCTTGCTCTTTTGCTTTTTTATCATATTCTTTATCAATTGGAAATCTAAATCTTTTTTTAGCCCAATCATAAAAATCTATAAAACCTTTAATAGCAAAACTTAACATTACTATAAAAATAAGAACTTCTTCAAGGGTGTAATTTTTTAATAAATCTAACATAGTATTTTCAACCCTCCTTATAAAAATTTATCTATATATCTTTTAAAAAAAGATATAGATAATTAAATAGAAATGACCAAATAAAAAAAGAGAGTATATAATTACTCTCCTTTAAAAGTTCAACCTAATGCATGAGCAGTGTTCTTACCTACGATACCATCAACTGTAAGTTTCTTTTTCTTTTGATAAGCTTTAACTGTTTTAATAGTCTTTTTATCATAAGTTCCTGAAACTTTTATTTTTAATGTTTTTTGTAGATGTTTTACATCATCACCTTTGCATCCACTTTTTAATATTCTATCTAAATCATATGGTTCAGTAAAATCACAAGGATTATAAATAAAACCTTGAAATGTATATTTAGCTCCCATATAATAATTTTTAGATTTTAAATATCTTTTAGTATAATATCTGCTTCCGCCATAAGCACTATTAGAAGTAAGTACATCTCCATTATCAAATACTTTTTCTACAAATGCTACATGCCCAGCACCATCATCAGGATTGCCAGCTTTACCTTTTCTCCAACAAATAACTGCTCCTACTTTTGGAGTTTGACCTCTTTTATATCCATCTTTTTTATAAGGGAAATAATTTTCAGCATTACCGGTTGGTAATTTATCATATTTATTATAATCAGTTTTTTCTTGGCTTTCTAACCAACGTCCATGTACCATTCCTACACAGTTAGGTAAACAAGAATGTGTTCTAGTGTTTATTTCCATTGCGCGATTATATCCGCCTTTGCCTGCTTTTAAATAAAACTTATTAGTTTCACTTGGTGCGGAAAGTCTTTCTTTGAATTTCATTCTTACTCCTCCTCTGACTCAGTATCTATAGATTCTAAATCGTCTTCATTAAAAGTATCTTGTTCTTCTTCATCTTGCTCTTTTTTAAATTTAATTGAACCATGAACTACATCATAAGTTCCACCCGCTAAAAGACCACTTAACGCGATAGCACCATTAAAATCTTTAGTAAAGCAGTAATGAACAATAGCTATAATAAGACCTATTCCAAAATTTTGAAATGGAATTAAATTATTATTAATAAAATTACTTTTTTTACTTAAATTACCTAAAATTAATGTTAAGATAATTGTAAAAATTTGAATTAAAGCATCTTCCATTTTAATTTCCTCCTTTATATTCTATAATATATTATTAAAAAAAGAACAAAAATATTAAATAAAATAGACCAATTATGCTTCTGTATTAGATTCTTTTTCTTCTTCTTCTTTAATTTCAGATTCTAATACTTCTTTTTTTTGATTAGCTAAATAATTTTGATAGCTTTCATATATATCTCTATAAATATCTTTTACAATATAAAATACTTGTTCAAAAGATAATTTATTAAATTGACTATTTATTAAATTAGCTAATTCTTGTTTAAATTCTTCCATTTTTTATTTTGTCTCCTTCTAACTACTAATTCTATATAAAACATACACTTTAATTTTTGTATCATCAGCTACTAATGGATTTGAACTATGAGTATTTTTTATAATTAATTTTGCATATGATCCATCTAAATATTGTCCATATACATTTATATATGATGACCTTGAGCCTGAGCAATAGTATCCAACTAATCCAATAGGAGTATAATTTGCTTTTGATATATCAATTGCTAATGTTTCATTATCTCCTGATGCAAGTTCTCCTGTATATGCTTCTTTTGTTTCAGTTATAAAGTCAGTTAATAAAGCATATTTTGTTCCATTGCCATCATATACTTTCCCATCATTTCTAAAAGAAGCAATAGTTGAGCCATTATTTCTTATATATACATAGCCACCACCACTATCTAAATATAAATCTTTCCATTCACTAGGTGAAGATATACTCGCATATTTTGTTGAACCATTGTAAAATTCTATACTTTTTCCTGCAACCATTTTAAGACTATTTGGCATATTTACACTAGAACTATCAGCATATAAAATCCAACCAAGTGAATTAACATATAAACCTCTATTAACGCCCCCACTACCAACCATTAAATCTACATAGTTTTCAGTATCAGATCTTTTAGCCTCTACATAAGGGCTTCCACTTGAAGTAATTACAGTAGCTGTTTGTGCATTAACTGTTGTTGCATTAACTGTTCCTGGAAAATAAGTATTTCCGTTTCCATCTAATAAAGTAATTTCTTTATTAATATTTCCATAAGCATATTGTCTAATATAAATAGGTTCAGTTCCATCGTCACCAGTAGCAATTTCTAAACATCCATCATTTTGAGTCGGTTCTAAAATTCTAATCCAGCCTCCATCATCCCCAGCTCCTCTAAATGAAATTGAATCTTTTCAAATTTTTGTAGTGTCTGCTGCATGTTGCGGAAGTCCTGGGTAAGTAATAGAACCAGTAAGCGCTAATGCATCTCCCTGTACATGGATACCTTTATTAACAGGGAAACAATTTACTCCTACTCCTTCAAGATTCGTGTCAATAAACATTGTTGGTTGTCCAATTTCTACAATTGTAGATACCTCATTTGAAAAGTGTTCAAAGCTATCTTTAGTTTTTGCTAATATTTTTCTTCTATCATCACTATTGACTGTAATAATAACTGGATTAATAATAATAGTCCAATCGCTAGTTAAATCTGTATCTGTAACTCAACTATTATTACTTCATTTTTGAACTAAATAATATTTAGTAATATTATTATCTCCTATTATAGAATAAGTCCCTCCAACAGTAATAGTAACATTAGTTCCATATCCGCCTTCACGTGTCGCGGAAACAGTTGCTGTAGGATTTAAACATCCTATGAATTTAATAGGCACCGTAACTCTATTAGAAAAGCCTCTTGAATCAGTTACTGTAATAGTAGCATTTTGATTTGTACTATAATTAAATGTAGATCCACTTTTAAAAGATGTTGAAGTAGTAGTAAGATTTTGATTAGTACCGTCAAAATTAAAAATTGCACTACTAATATTTGCATATCCTTGCCCTGTTGCTAATCCGCTAGTTTGTCAAATATTCATGCTACTATTATTTTGTACTAATGTATTTGTATTTGAATAATGTAAATCAGTTAATTTTTGATTATTAATTGATTGATAATTAAATTTTGATGTATCAATAATAGGTTTCAATTCAGGAATTGTTAAAGTTATAGAATGACTATTATCAGTTCTATCTGGATATTGAATTGATACATTTATAGTTTTATTAGAACTATTTTTAGTATATCTATATAAATCATCGACATTTCAAGATAATGAACATGAGGTAGAATTAGTAGCAACATTTTTAGGATTAACAGAATTGCCATCATCACTAGTTATACTTTGAGTTACAGTTATTGATCTATTTAAAGGATTATAAAATGTATATGTAAAAGTTAATGTGTCAGACATAGAAGTAGGTAAAGTTACTCGAGATGGATAATTAGTAATAGATGGATAAGGATATGTAGAAAATGTTGAATCATAATAAGTTGCAAGACTTGATTGATTAGGATTTCTTATAATAATTCTAAGATAATGTTCTGTATTAGCAATTAAATCTGTCCTTACAATATTATTTATAGAAGTAACTGGAGAATCATTAATTTTTACTGCTTGCTCATCATCTATTCTATAATAAAAGTCACATTTTTGATCTGTTACTCCAGCATTTAAAATTATTCCAGTCTCATTTATTGATATAATAGAAGGAGAAGTAACTCATTTAGGAGCTGTATAATAAGTATCAATTCCAGTTATATTATTACAACTTTTCTTTTTACTACTTAGAATCTGAGCTCCTTTGCTACTATTATCCGCGGCAGATCCTGTTCTAAGAACTCAAAATTTTATATTTGTAATACTAGTGGATCCTGCTTCGCAGCTTATATTTCAAGTACCAGAAGCTGTGTGAGTACCTGTTCCACTCCAGCTTGCATCAGTACTTTTTAAAGTAATAGTTTTTTCAACTCCATTAAAACTAATATGCGCAACTAATCCGTATGTACTACCTGATCCTAAAGAAGAACTAGATTCAGCTAAATGAGAAGTTACTTTAATAGTTATATTTGCTGTTGTCGCTGTTCTTTTACTATTATTAACAGTCGCATCAACTTTATAATAAGCATATGGACTTCCTGTTGTAGATTTCGTTTCACTTAATATTGTTGCCATCAATTACCTCCTAAATAGAATTTATACCAGTAAATGGTACAAAAGCAATTCCATTATGACTATTATCATTTACAGCTTGCATCATAGTAGAACCAATAACCATAGTATTTACTACTTTTGCATTGTTCATAATAAAATCTGTATCTGAATGTTTATATGTAATAGGATTATTTACATCTTGACTATTTCCTATAATACCGGTATTAGGATTAATTACAGTATGAACAAAATCAGTTCCAGGTTTATAAACCTGAATTCCATTAGTTCCAGATACTTTTGCAACTAATTGACCAGTTGAATTATAAATTTCTAAAACACTAGTATTTTTATCTTTACCAATTTGTAAACTACCATTGACAATACTATCTGCATTTAAATTTTTAACAATAATACTTTGAGCATCAAATTCTCCATCTGTTGTTCAGACACTAGAAATCTCTCCTCAATCATTATTATCATTATCATATAATTGTCAACCAATTCCGCTACTATTTAATACTAATCTACTAATAGGTTCAGTTGCCTCATTATTGTATTTAGTAATAAAAATACTATCTTTATTAATAGTTACAGTACTTTTCCCATCAGTAAAACCATTTAATATATCTCTTGCCGCATTTAAATTAGTATTCAAAATATTTGTTGTATCTCAAGAGGTATCTTGGTAATGACCTGAATAGAATAATTGTTCACTTCCAAAATAAGAAGTCGCAGTTCTTACTCATAAATAATATCCATTTTGTCAAGTAGGTTTAAAATTAGTTCAACCTATGTCAGAATCGCTTGGCTGCTCTGAACCTTCAACATGTTCATATAATCCCAATTGTTTTGGATTATCATAAGGACTTATATTATATAATTCATATTCACCTATGCTATTATTATACCAAAAATATTCTGATTTTTCAACAGTTGTATCTTCAGTTAATCTATATTCAAATACCATAATATATTGAGTATAAATTTTATCTACTTTTTGACTTGTCATTAATAATGGTTCGGTATAAGTAATACCTATTTGATTTAACCCTCCTACTTTTTGACAAGACCATAGAAATTTTCCAGGCTCTAGCTCTGGAGCAATACTTGTTCACTCAAAAAGATTAATTCCTTGAACAGGTTCATAAGTATAATAATCTAAATAATAATAATTTGGATAATTTATTTCCCAATCTTCTGGTTTGCTATTTAATAATTCATACACTCCACTAAGTAATTTATAATAAGTATTAGCTTCTCATTCAGGAGCATGTTTTATATCAGGAGTTTCTGGAATTACATCATATTGATTTGTAACTGTATAAAGAGTTCCCATTTCAATAGAAGTACTTGAAACTTCTTCAATTCTATCTAAACCTATATTTAAAGATTCATTTTTTATTACGTCAGATCAAGAATAATAAGATGGAGAACCTGCAATATAATATTGGTTACAACTATAATAAGTATAATTTTCAACATAATTAGGAAAGACCAAAGACCATTGATCTGGTTCTCTAGATTCAGAAGTAACTACTATAGTAGGTTTGCTTGGAATTGGACTATCTTCATATAAATGATAAGGAATATATCCTATATAAACTTCTCTTGGATCTCCACTTCTATCTCCATCATAATTTAAATAAATATCATTATCTTCATCATAATAATAATAATTTTTATTTTCTATAAAAGCTGTATCTTGAGTTTGGATTAAACTTGCTAAATAATATAAAGGAGTAAATGAAATAATATCATTTGCGATTTGATCTACTGCCTCTTGTAACTCTTCTGTTGTGACAAAACCAGTTGCATGTACTTTTCCATTTTTATCTACTCAAAAGTTACCTGAACCAAAAGTAATATGTGGATCTGTTAAATCTATTTCTAAACCATCCCCACTAGACCACATATAAACATTATTTTCTATAATAGTATCACCAATTTCATAATCAGTTCCTTCAATTAATTGAGTATAATTATTACCTATTTTTTTATAATAAACTCTATTTGCAGCATATTTTCCACTAACTTGAATTTTATCTATTTCAAAATTTCCTGATCTCAATACCGCAGTATCTGAACTTGGATCCATAATAATTTGACCTGCGCCAGTTTTACCAAACTTTGCAGATCCATCTTTAGAATTTAATTCAATAGTTCGTGTGCCAAAACTGTATCCAAATAATCCTACTTCAGTTTCATTTGAACCAACTTCTTTTACAGAACCCATAAAAATACCAGTAAAACTATTATCATTTTCTTTTTTACCAGCTCCAATTTGAGGTGCTAAAATAACGCCATTATCATTCTTATCTATAGAAATATGATTTCCATCTCACTCATTTAAAGCGGCATTACCATATCTATTAAGCAATAGATGAATAGGAATATGAATTGCGGCAACCTCAGCATTACTTGTATTAGTAATAGAACAAACAAGAGCCGTCGATAAACATTCTCCATTATAAGTATCTATAGGTTTATATTCTTTTTGACTTCTTTTTAAATTTAAATTATTAACTAATTCTAAATTAGATTGATTAACCCAATTTTCAGCAATAGGATCATATACTTGACCCTTAACATTTCAAGTATAGTTAACTCTATAAGAATTTTGAGATAAATTACTAATATCTTCTTTAATACCATTTATTGTTTTAAAAATTTGTAATTCAAAAGGTGAAGTAACATATTGTGGATATCTACCATCTGCATTATAAAAGACATATTGAAATCCACTATTTTTAACTAATTTAATTTCATATCCAGTCTCTGCAGTAGCAACTAATACAGGAATTGTAGTAAAATATTTAATTCCATTATAAATAACTGTTGCTTTAACTATGTCTGCGGAAGCTCCATCCCCACTATATTCTGAGTAACTGAAATCGCCATCCGCACTTATTATAATATTAGTTGGATCACTTATAGTTGTAGTATATTTATTTTTTAACACACTTCATTGAACTGTAGTATATTTATTTTCTGTACTATTTCCTGAAGCATAATTATCAAAAATTTTATCTCCATTATGTCATAATTGTACTCTAAATCATTTTGCTGTCACAGAAGGAGTGAAATTAAGATTTCCATTGCAAATCATAGGATAATCTATTTCTTCATTTGTATTAGGAACTATTTTACATACAAAATCAGTTCCATTAGCGCCATTTTCACCTTCTTTTAAAAATGTTAAATTAGTTTTAGTAGTTAAAATTAAATCTTTATATTTAACAATTAATTCAATATCATTATTAATATAATTTATATTATAATTATCTTTAATACCATAAAATAATTCTAATTGATTTGTAACTATATCATTTGTATATTCATGAGTAATAAAAGTATTTTCACTAGGAATTTTTCAAGTAATATCACAATTACTTAAAACTGTATTACTAAGAGCTTCTCCATTAGGGTCATAAATAGAAAAACTTAAACTAGGTATTTTTTGTGGATTCTCTAAACTTTTATTAGTTGGAGCTATTCCTGCTTCATTATATTTAAAAGTTTGAGTTCCATCATTTATTATTAAAGTATATTGTTCTTCTTTTCCCACATCATTTAATATTTTAATTGCAGCAGTCCCTATATAAATGCCTTGATAATAGACAGAACATTTATAAGTAGCAAAAGCAACTATTTCTTTAACTAATAAATGATGTATTTTATTTTTCTCTATTCTAGTAATATTTTCATATTCTTTAATTTCTTCTTGATATTCTTCTAATTGAGATTGACTTGCGGCAGGCATCGCTGTTTCATCTGCGATCTCATCTAAAAGATCTTCATAATCAGATATTAAATCTATATACTCTTCATTTAAAGTAGTAGTTTCCGCTAGTCCAAAAAAATTATTATTGTTATCTATTTTTGCTCATGCATAAGTATAATCATTTCCAGTTTGTTCTATTTCATTAATTTTGCATGTCAAATTAGGATTACCAATATCATAATAAAATTGAGTTCCATTATCTGATTCAATAGTAATTTCATAGTTTGAATCATAATTTATAATTGTAACTGTTTGACTTAAAATATTATTATTATAAATTGCTACACATTTATAACTAGTTCTTTTTGCGGCCACGTCTTGTTTTTTAACTGTTAATTGATAATCCATAGGAACTCATTCTACAACAGCATCATTAACAATAGTAGCAGATTGAACTGTTGTCGAATCATTTAAACATCTTCAACCTTGGCCTCCATATGAATGATATTTTTCGCTACTTGATGTAATGCTATTATCTTCAACAAATCAATAGTAAGATAATTTTTGAGCTTCTGGATTTATATATTTATCTTTCACTCTAACAAAAGCTTGAATAGTTCTTATAGAAGAACTTAAATCATTTTCATCAAAATAAATTCCTTGCGGAGTCACTAGCTTCATTCCATATGAATCTAGTTCAGTCTGAGATAGAACGTGGCCGCCGCCTATTTCTAAATCTTTAATAAATATATCCGCTTCATGTCCAACCTCTTGATTTGGAAAACCTAAACAAAATAAATAAATTTTATTGATATATTTAAAATTTTGACCATCAATATCAAATATTCCATTTTGTTTTTTATAATTAAATAATTTATAAGGATTACTTTCAAATTGATTTATATCTAGAACATAAGATCTTATAACTTCATCTTCGGTTCCATTATCATAAAATGCTAATTCATAAACAATTCCATAATTACCTCTAAATCTTTGTTCTATTGGTAAATTTGTTTTAATTTGAGCAGATAATTTAATAGATTCTGCATTTTTTAAATATGTTTCTAGGCCTTGAATATCTAATTCTAAAGCATTGTATTCACCATCTTTTTCATATAAAACTTTTTCCACAGTATCTTCATATGAACATAAATTATATTCATTTTGTATAGTAATACAATTATTTCCAATAGCTTCAAATATTTTTCCAGTTTCTACTGAAGCAATATAATTATCGCTTAATTGATCCACTGAACCTAATATTGTTTTTTGACGAGTTCAATCGTTATTAGGAATTAAAACATATACTTTTGAACCTTTAGCAAAAGTAACATTAATATTATCTGAATAAGCATAAAAGTTACTATCTTGATATTTTACAATGTATTGACCTAAAGTAGAATCAACACTTTTAATAATTGTTGCTAATATTGTTTTATCAAAATTCGCATTATTAATTTTATTATCAACAATTACTTCAATAGCATCAAGAATTTTATTTTCATATTCCATATTGCTACATCTCCTTTTTTCTCTTTATTATTTATAATTTTCCTTTTAAAAATATTATACATAACTACCCAAAATAAAAAAGGTAGTTTAATAATAAAACTACCTTTTATTAGCTCTCATACTTGCCATATTAACTAAATTATTTAAAGCATTTTCTATTTCTTTTGCATCTTTTACCCCAGGGAAATTAGCTTCAATATGTACATTTTGTTCTAAAGGAGTGCTATTAGAACCTGCGGCTGCAGTTGCTAATCTATTCATATTTGCGCTACCTATCATAGCTGTAATATTTCTCATTATACTAATTGCATTTAACATATTTTCAGTATCTTGAGCATTTAATACTAATTCTTTTTGGTGTAAAAATGCTAATTTACCAGAATTATTTCATGTACCAGTATATCCTCCAGTATCAAATCCTTTTGCTTTAAATTTTGCTTTAGTAGCATCATCAAGGAAACCTGAAGCAGTAACTCCCATAGCAGTTTGGAAAGCAATTAAAGCTTTTTGAGTTTCAACATCAAAACTTCCTAAAACCGCAGGATATTTTTCTAAAAATCCTAATTGTTTTAAAGCTATCTGAAGAGCATTTACATCTGAAGCAAGATAAGAAGTCCTTAAATCTCCTTGGATATCAGAGACTTTTTTAATAGAATTTTTAATATTATTTACAGTATTTCCAAAAAGACCAGTGTTTATAGATGGAGTAATAATTGAAGAAGCACGTTGAGCAATTAAAGTTTCATTACTAAGATCTTTAGTCGTATTACTTCCTGTAGAACCTTTAGGTAATTCTACTTCTTCCGCAGTGCCATTTAAATATATATTAGCTGCGGTTGCCGCATCTATAGCATCTTGTTTAGCTTGTTGATATTTTTTACATAATGCATCTACTTCATTTTCAACTTTTTTAATTTCTTCTAGTTGAGTATTATAAATTTTAATTAATTCTTCATTTCCTAAAATTAATTTATTAATTTTTTCAAGAGCTGGATCTAAACCTGAAATAATTTTTTCATAATTTATACTAGATTTTTCAGCTACATTAGCTAAATCTTGTTCATATTTTACTGTTGCCGCATCTATTTTTTGAAAAGCTTCTTTATAAGTTTCTTCTAATCCGCCTTTTTCTTTTATAGTATTAATCATTAATTGAATTCCAGAAGTTCAAGCTGGAACCATTTTTTGAGCAACTGCTTCTGCACCTTGCTCTATCATAGCTAAATATTCTTGACTATTGTCATCATATAATCTAGAATATTCTTCAAAAGCTGATTCCGCCAAATTAAGACGAATTTGTTCATTATCTGCTACTAAATTATTAATTAAATCTCCATACTCTTTTCTAATTAAAGCTTCTCTATTAGCTCTTTCAGTAGGATCATTAATTTGTGCAGCTTCAAACATCTTATTTTGATATTCAGTTCATAAATTAGATATAGTATCTAAATTATTTTTATATTGATCTTTATCAAAATTATATAATGAATTATATAAATCATTAACTTCATCTTTTAATTTATCAACTTGAGCAGTATCCGCAACATATTCATATCTATAATTGCCTTGACTATCTCTTCTTAATCTCATTTTTGTTTTATTTTGTTGAGCTTCTTGAAGAGCAATTTCTTTTAGCATTAATTCATATCTTTTATTAGCTCTTTCAATATCATATTTAGTTAATTTATCTTTATTTTGTAAAATCTTTAATTCACTTTCCATTAATGATTTAATTTGTCTTTGAGCACTTATATTATATGTTTGATCTAGTGCTTCCATATATTTACTTTCAATTTTTTGAGTTTCAAAAGCTTTATTAATAGTATCTAGATATTGATCTGTACTTTTATTAATTAGGGTTCATTCTTCTTGAACATAATCTAAACCTTTTCCATTAGTTAATTCATCATTTAAAGCTTTGAAAGTCTTATTAATTGTATTAAGATAAATATTTAAAGCACTTTCAAAAGTAGCTTCAGTTAAGCTATTAAATTCTTGTAATTTTTCTTTATATTTTTCAGTAGCTTGTTCTAATGCTTCTTCATTATCTCCTGCCGCTTCCATTTGAGCTTCTCAGAAATCAAGTTCTTTTTTTAGGAAATCTAATTGACTAAGATTATTTGCATGCTCTTTTTCATATAATGCTTCTAACTTATCATAAGCTTTATCTCCATATCTTAAATTAATAAGTTTAACATCATGTTCTATAATAGATGAAATAGCTTCATAATATTCAATTTGTTTATCAAATTTATCTGCGGCTTGATCCATCATATCTAAACGAGCTTGTTGAATTTCTTTTAATTTTTCTTCTCAATCAACTAACTGACTCATTAATTCTTTTAAGTCTTTTTCAAGTCTTTCTTTTGCAGTGGCCATATCTGTTCCAAATATCGTAGACACGCCACCTTTTTGCATTCTTTCTAATTCTTGTTTAGTTATTTCAATAGATTTTGTTAAAACATCTATACTTCCAGTACCAACATCATTATAATAAGTTTTTAAATCTTTAAGAGTTGCTCCTGCATTTCCAAGAATATCATCTTCATCAATAGTTAATTTCTTTTTAAATTCATTCCATTCTCTTTCTGCTTCTTTTGTATCTAAATGTATATCAATTGATGTATCAAATTTTAAAATTTGATCTTCAACTATTTTATCTAAATCTTCAGTATTATTTTCATATAATTCTGGCAAAGTTTCAGAAATATAAACATCATATTGTTCAATCCATGAAGCAACATTTTCAAAATCTTTCTTTCTTTGTTTCATTGTCTTTTCATATTTCTTTTGTTGCTTTGCACTCATTTTATTATATTTATCAACAGCTTTTTTAGCTCTTTCATAATACTTATTATATAATTCAGTATAATTTGCTAAAGTACCGTCATCATTAAATAATGCACCTTTTGTAGCTAATTTCTTTTTAAGTTTTGAAGTCTCATTTTCAGCAATCTTAATTTTCTTAGAAGTAATTTCTACTTGCTTATTTAATAATGAAATTTCTTTATTTAATGCTTCAATTAATTTTTTACCAAATAATTTATTTTTTTCTCTTTCAATTTTCTTTAATTGAATTTCAATTTGTTTTAATTCAATATTAACGTCATGATAAACATCTAATTCTTTTTTAACTTGTTCAGTTTTTTGTTTTGAAGCTTTGGATCTTCCTCCTCCGCCACCGCCACTTTTTCCAGTATCTTTAGGAGCTTTATAAGAAGAAGTACCTTTATATCTAGTACTTACTATTTGAGGCATTTTTACTATTTTTTCGGCACCCACGGCACCTGCAGCAGCTGCCGCAAAATCTGGAACTTTAACTTCTGTATATTCTATTTTAGCTTCATATCCTATTCCTGCTAAAATTTCATTCATTTGTTCAGCAGTTATTTTACCTTGAGCTAATAAACTATTTGCCGCAGTTATAAATTTTGTATTGTCAAGAGATGAATTAATTTTTATTTTTTTGCCATTAAATTTTTTAATATATTTTTCAAGAATATTAAAATCTTTTTGTAATTCTTGTTCTCAATCTTTAGTATCAATATCTCCTAATTTAAATAAAGCCATTTCTTTTCTTAATTTAATTATTTTATCAGTATCACCTTTTAAAATATCACCTAAATCTTTAAAATGTTTTTTAACAAAATCATCAGTAAGATCCATGTCTAAAACATCTTCCATGGCTTCTTTAACTCTAGTAAATGCTTTTGCGTATCCTACAGTTTTAGTTTTTCCTTTTTCAAGAATTTTTTCATCTTTTTCTCAAGTCTTATTTATTTTTTTCAAAGCATTATTAGCGATAAGAACATATTTTGCAACCGCCTCAGTTTGTTCATTATAATCTTTTAATTGTTTAGTTGTCATATCAGCGGCAACTTTTTCACTTTTTAAATTTTCAACAAAAGTTTCAAAAGCTTTGTCACTAATATCAATATTTTTATTTTTAAATTCAGTTTTTACTTCAGCAGTAATTTTATATTTTGCAGCAATTTTTTTAGCTTCTTCTAAAACTTTTTTTAAATTCCCTAAAGATTCTACTCTATCTACATTAACTATATATGTTAAATCATCTTCATCTAAATCATTTAAAACTTCTTGAACTTGTTTTTCATATTCTGATCAATCGTCTGCAAATTTTTCTTTAAAGAAATCTTCAGCTCTTAATCTTTGCATATTAAGTTTAGTTATAGCGTCTAAACTTTCATCTAAACTTTTATTTATATCTTTTTCTGCTTGCTCATTTGCATCATCTAAAAGAATACCTTGATTAAGATAAAAAATAGCTTGTTCTTGTAAAAGTTTTTCTCTGCTTTGTTTAAAAGTTTCATATTCTTGATTTAAACCTTCTTTTTTCCTTGCTATTTGTTGAGCATTGACTTCTCCTTCTTCATAAACTTCTTCTTTATATTTTTCAACAGTTTTACTTAATGAATTAATCATATCATTAACTTGTTTATAAATTAATGTAGATTTTTGTTCACTGTCATTAGTATCATCTATAGCTTTTTTATATTTTGTTAAATCATCATATAATCGAAGTATATTTCTATCAGTACTTGTAAAATCTATAACTAAACCTAATGATTGAATATTCTCATTAATATTTATTCATTCTGATTTAATATATTTAGATAATTCTTCTTTAGCTTTTAATTCTTTTTCTATTTGTTGTGGATCCATTCCATCTGCAGAAGCTATTCCAAGTTGTAACATATTAGTTGGTATGTTAAATTGACTTCCAATAGCCATTGTTTCTGTCCCACCATAAGCCTTAGAAGCTCCAAATTGATTCATTGCTTTTACATTTTGACTTCTTGCAAGAATTCTATTGCTTTCTGTTGCAGTTTTTGCTGCTTCTAATTGTTTATCTTGATATTCTATTAAAGCATCTGTTAAAACTTTATAGTCATTGGTTAAAAGTGCTGTTCTAACATCTAAATCTTTTCAAGCATCTCCTAAATCATTTGATGATTTTACTACATCATCAATAGTTAATTTTCCTTGTTTATATTGATCAATTAAATCATTATAAGAATCTACTAATTTATAATTATCTTTTGCATTTTTTATTGCTTGGTCATTTTCTTCTTTTTGTTTTTTAACAGCTTCATCCATTTCTTTCATAAAGTCTGAAATTTTAGAGTAAATTAAAGAAATGATTCCAATGGCTGCGGTTAATCCAAGTACTGCAGTTCCTAATGCAGAGACTCCTTTTGCAGCTCCTGCACTAGCAGTTCCTAATCCTTTAGTCGCTGTAGTTTCAGTAATTAATTTTTTAATTGCGTCATCTGAAAGAATAATTCCTTTTTCTTTTAATTTAACTTGAACTTCTTCTAAAGAAATTTCTTTTTTTAAATCTCCTTGTTTAACTTTACTTAATGTCTGTCTAACAACTTCTTGAGCAATTTCCTTTTTTTGTAAAATTTGTCTAGCTTGTTCAACAGCTGCCAAATCTTTATAAACTTTTATAATAGAAGGTACTACCATACCTAAAGTCATCATTGTTTGAAGTATTTTATCTCCAAAAGTAGCATTTTTATCAGACCAAGTTTGAACTAATGAATTAACTGAACTTCAAGCCATAGCAAGAGATGATAATGAAGCAGTTACAGTTGTAACTTTTTCAGATACAGACATCGCGCGTTCGCCATATTTAATAATATTTTCAAATTCTTGAGCTAAACCGCTTCCGCCCATACGCTTATTTTCCGCACTCTCTCTAGCTCTTTCATATTTTTCTTCAGCTTCAATTTTTTTATTAATTCCATCCACTTCATTTTTTTGTTCATTAACAATTTCTTTAACTTTTGTAAGTATTTTTTGTTTTTGAATATAATTAAGTTTGGTAAAATTAAAAATTTGATTTTCTCCTTGGAACTCATCTTTTAAAGCTTGTAATTCTTTACCTTTACTATTATTAGCTTTAAAAATAATACTTTCAATTTCTTCATCTATTTGTTGAATTTCTTGTCTAGTAATTTTTTCTTTCTCATAATATTCAAAGCTATTTTTCAATATATTATAACTTTCTTCTTGTAAGTCTAATTCTTCTTTTGCATTATCTAACATTTGATTGTTAATTTCAGCAATTTCTTCCATTGAATTTTTTCTATCTTTTAAATATTGAGCTGCATCTTGATCTCCAAGAGCCTTTTTTAATTCTTGCTCTGCTATTTGTTCCATATATACAGCTTCTTTTTCAATAGAACCTAATTGGACTTGTAATTGAACAGCTTGATTATATTGTTCTTGAGTTAATCCTTTTTCAACTTCTTGTAATTCTTTAGCATATTTTAATTGAGTTTCATTTTCTGCTAAATAAGCAGCTCCAATAGCTTGTTGATTGCCCTTTGCTTCTCCTAATCCTGGAGTAATTGCGGAACCCGCTTGGATAGTTCTAGCTTTTTGTTCCAACATCGCAATATTTTGTATTGCTTTATCTTGATTTACTAAATAATTAGTAATTGATTGTGATAATTGTTTATTAAATACATTAGCTAAAATTGCTCCTAATCCAGCTAAACTCTTAAGGCCTCCTCCAAAAGAATCTACAACGTTATCAAGAGTTTGAACAAAATTAGTTAATAAATCTATTCCTGAATGCACCTCTTTATCATCAATAGCTCCACTATATAAATCTTGTCATGTCGCTTTTAATTTTTTTAAGTGAGCTTCAGTACTTTCCATATAAATATCTTGTTGTTTTTGTAATTCTCCAGTTGCATTTTTAGATAAATCAATAGCTTTAATATATTTATCTCAGTTATCAAATAATGCTAGTAAATTATTATATTGTCTAGTTCCCGCCATAGCTTGAGATAATGCGACTTGTTGTTCTCTAGACATTGTTTGCCATTTACCACCAATTTCTTCAACAACTTTACCCATATCACGAAGTTTTCCTTCGTTATCTAATACATTAATTCCTAATTGAGCCATCTTTTCAGTATAGCTACCTAAAGTTGTTTCGTCATCTAAACCAGCTTGAATATTACTCATACGAGCATAAATAGTTTTTAATGCAACACCAGCTGATTCTGGAGCTTGTCTTGTAACAGAAATAATTGTTGATAATTGAGCATTTAATTGATCTATATCTACGCCCATTGAATTTGCGGCAGCCGCCACTTTACTCATACCTGTAGATAATTCTTCTAAATTAGATGCTGAGTTTGCAGCAACTAAAGCTAATTTATCAATATATTTTTCAGACTCTTCTGCACTAACTTGATAACCATTTCATACAGCAGTTAATTGTTCAGACACTTCAGCCGCAGATTGACCAGTTACATTTGCTGCTTTTAAAGTTACTTCTGCTCTAGCTTGCGCTTCTTGATCACTTAAACCTTGTTGATAATAAATTAAAGCTGCATTAGTATAATCTAATGTACTAGTACCTAAACGTTTAGCAGCCTCATTCGCAGTAACCGCAAATTGATTCATTTGATCTGTTGATTGTTTAGTTACTATTCTAATATTATTTAATGATTCATTTAGATCTTTAGAATAATCATATGCTTTTTGAAAACTATTTGCAAAATTATTTCAAATACTAGATGAAATACCGTAACGAATAGTATTTTTGAATGTTGTAGCCATTCTATCTAAAAATGCACTTGTTTGTTTTATTTGTGCAGATGTTCCTAAAATAGAAGAACTAATTGCATTAAAAGCATTTGCGCCAGCAGGCCCAATAGCGGTTAATTGAGTTTTCAAATTTCCTATATCAATATTACTTTTAGCAATTTGTTGTGCAAATCTAGTTACATTAACAGTACCTAAATCTTTATTGAAACTGTTATTTAAAATATTGGATAATTCTCTCGCGGATTGAGCAGCTTTTTGTAAACCTGTATTAGATTCATTACCAATTTTTGCAGCTTCCGCAGATAAACTTCTTAAAGCTTGATCTATTTCATTTCACTTACTTTTATCAAGAGTATATCCAACTTTTATATTTATATTTGCATTCGCCATAAGTTCCTTTTCCTCCTTTTATAATCCAAATAAAAAAATCCCTTTTCTTACTTATTTATGTAAAAAAGGGATTATCAATTAAATTAATTTGACCTTGCTAATTAAATATCTCTATTACCATTTGCTGCTTTTGCAAAGTTTATTACTTCTTGATATTTATCTTTATCAAAGTTATCTATAATATTTTTAACAGCTTCTGCTTGAGCAGGTAAATCCGCAATAAAACTTTCTATTAATCCACTAACACTTAATTTTTGTCTTAATATAGCTTCTTTAGTATCATTTAATAATGTATATAATTCATTATATTCACTTTCATCAAAGCCATTAAGAAAAGCATCCATTAATCCATTACTTTTTAAACAATCATATAATTTACTTTCATCTTCTTTTTGTTTTTCAGTAAATGAAATATTTGTATAGCTATAAATTAAATGTAAATGAAAATATTCATCAAGTCTAATTGGATTATAATATCCATTTTCTAATGATTTTTGTAAAGTAATCATAATTAAATCATATTTATCTTCAATAGGTAAATAATTTAAAACATTAATATCACAATCATTCCATTTAAATTGATAAGTGCTATTATCTACTTTTAATTTCATATTCGCATAACTAATTGCTGTCATAAAATCACTCCTTTTATTTCTTATTTATTATAACATAGATTTTATTTTATGTCAAATTTATAATACTCATTTAATCCAAATCTATAAACTAAATCTTGAGTAGAATAAACATTAATATCTCCGCCTTCAAATGCTCTATTTACTAATAAAAAATCTACATTTCTAAGTTCATCTATATCATTATATTTTAATCCCATTCCAACTAATTCATATACTTTTTTAATTCTTCCATATCTAGCATATAATTCCTCAACTCTTTCTTGTTGTTGATTAGAAATATATTTATCTTTTCCAGGCTCTGGATGTCGTATATAATAAATTCCTGCAGAACGAATATGATCTTTATTTTTAGTTTTTGAAGCTACATATTCTGCTACTGCGGAAACAGCTTTTTGAGGATCTGTACCTCCTAATTCAATAGATCCACCAGTTAAATAAGATTTAATAGAAAAAGAACTATCTTCTAATAATTCTTTTACTTTTGAAATTTGCTGATTAGGTTGTCCATCAATAGTAAAATTAGTTTCTGCTTTTCCGCTTCCGCCAACGTCAATTTTTCCTGCTCTAGATACACCAACTTTTAAATAAAAATAAGGAACATTATTTTCATTTACTCTTTTTATAATTTTGCTTTCAATATTTTTTACCTCATTTAAAGTTTCATCATTAAAAATTTTTTTAACTAATTCTAAAGCACTTGCTTCATCTTTTACTCCTAAATTAATATAAGCGGCTCCAGTTGCTGTTCCAGTAATTTTATCTTGCTCATCAAATTTAATTAATTTTTCTATTTCTTTTTCAAATTCAATTCCTCCTGAAGAACCTTTTTCTACTAACATTGCTTTAGCATTTCCTCCTAAAAAGAAATTTAATAAAGGTAAATCTTTCAAATAAGCACCTAATATATTTGCAGAAATAGTTTTTTGTAGAGGATTTTTTTTCATTTCTTCCATAGATATAATTTTTAATTCTCTAAAAAAATCAGTTAATAAATCAGCATCTTTTTTAGTTCTTTTACTGATATGATGACCTCTTCTTTGATATAAATATTTTTCTATTAATCTAGCTCCTTCTGAAATATTACTTTTCTTATTATAATATGTTCTTCAAATATCATATTTTTGACCAAATATTCCTCTGTTAATCATAATTACCAACTCCTAATAAAAAAAGAGAGGGGTAATCCCTCTCTTAAATCTATTCTTAATACTAGATAGATCCAGCTTCTCCATATTCAACATTAGAATCAGCTTTAGATTCTGGCATTTCGAATCCAGTTCTATGTCCCATAACACTATTTCTAGTTGTAGTTCCTGCAGTTGCATCTTCAATAGTTTGAATTACACATAATACTTTATGTGTTCTATCGAAAGTTGTATATCCTGGGAATGCATCCATTGTGAATGAGAATGTACTTGGATCTCCTGTAGATGCCATATTAAATGTAAAGTTAGATTGTACTTTTACATTTGGTAATGTAATTTCAGCAGGCATATCTACACCATCAGATTGTCTTCTGAATAATGTACTAGCTTCAACATAGTAATATCCACCAAAGTTTTCAGCATCAATTTGTAATTCAGAGATATCTGCAGAACTCTTAACTACATAGAAATCTACAAATACAGTTTTTCCATAATAGCTACTTCCAGCTCCAGTTAAAGTTTTTCCTGAAGTTGATAATCCAGTAATTAAATCTCCTGTAATAGAACCATCTTTTTCAGTAACCATTACGAATACTGGTGCAGTAGCATCAATTTCTTCTTCAGCTCCTAAAGCATCAGTTAAATCAATAACTCCATCATCACCTACATAAGCTTGAGATGTTACATGAACATGAACTTGTTTAGTTGCATCTTTAAATAATCCAGCTCCAGATAAGATAGAGAATCCAATTGGAGATAATAACGCATCTTCTACAGTAAAAGTTAAAGTTTTTTCACCTTCCCAAGCGATTAAACGAGTATTACCACGTCCTCCTTGAGCATATACTGTAGTTGCAGCTCCTTCAATAGTAGAAGTAGTTGCAGAGTCAATGTAAAGTACTGGTTGTCCAGCTTTAAAAGTAGATGTTCCGATTTTAGTTTCAGCTTTTGCTTTAAAAACTACATTAGCAATCTCACGTACTCCGAACTTCATAATAAAATCCTCCTTATTTTATTTATAATTAATTTGAATGAATATCTTTCATTCAGTCTTCAACTTCCTTTAAATCCTTTGCTCCAGCCATTCTTGCTTGGAAATTTATATCATAAGCAATTTTTAATTTATACCTTTCAAATTCATCTAATAATTGATAAACAGTATAATTCATAAGACTATTTATGTCTTTTTGCTCTCCTATTGCAAGAATAGAAATATAACGACTAAACATATCAATTTTTTGATTTGCACTTTCTTTTAATTCTCCTAAAGTTTGATGTCTCTTTTTTAACTTATCTGCAATTTTTTTAGCTAGATCTCCAGTTGGGTTATATTCATTAGACTCAACACCAGTTTTTAAAGGAAACATCTGATTAATAATATTTTTAAAGGCATCAAAATTTTCATTATTAATCTTATATTCTTCATTATCTTTTTTTAATATAAAAGCATCTTTTTCAATACTAATAATATATTCTGGAAAGATAAGAGCTAGAACCATTTCTACGCAATTCCTATTTTTTTGCATTACCGCATTACGCTCTTTTAGTATTGCTATTAATATATCAAAATTACTTACATTTTCTAAATTGACTTTGTCCTCTTCTAATAATAAGTTTTTAGAAAAGTTTAACATTTCATAGCCAGTAAAAAAAGATTCTTCTCCTATATATGCGATTTCTTTAATTGTTGGTTGATGTATTGTAATTTGAGCCTCTATAAAAGGTATATCATTTTTTGATAATAATAATAGTTCATTAATCATTATTTTCTTTTGGCGGTAAACGATCATCATTACCATGAATTGCTCTATAAGAAAGAGAATATCCAGCTAAATCTTCACTTATTACTAATTCATTACATCCTAAAAAATTTAATTCTCCAATTCCAGTTAATTTTGCATTGTTTAATAATCCATCTATATAACCTGCTATTTTAATAGGTCTTTGTCTATAATCACCGATATCTCAATAGTCAAGATGGCATAGAATATCAAAAGTCAATGTACAATCTCTATAATAAGGATTTTCTTTATTTGGAGTATAATTATCTGAAGAAATAATAATATAAGCTTTTACTTCTTCATGTTCAGGCATTCTAATTTTTGGATTTAATTTTATATATCCTTCTTGAATTAGTTTAGCTAAAGTCATTTCCGCAATTTTTCTTTTATAAACTTGACTTTCAGTATTATCTAAACAATCTTTTGTATTAATAACTAAAAGTCTTTTTAAACTATCACTATGTGGGAAGCTCTCAACAAAAAGAGCTTTTAAAATAATTTCAACATCTTTTTCAAAACTTAAAAAAGATGATTCTAATGGAATTGTACTACGAGTATCTCTTTTCATATTTTAACTCCTTCTATAATGATTGAATTTTAACATTATATTTAATGTCATCTTCATTATCTCTTTTATATATTAACTCAAATTCACCACTACGTCCTGAAATAATTTCAATTTTTATTTCAAGATTATTTTGTTCTAATATTTTTACTTTTTTACTACTTATAATTCAACTTCCATTATCTATATTATTAATTTTATAAATAGCAGTATCATATGGATATAATGCGGCAGGACCTGATATAAATCCTTCATTTGAGATTGGTTGAACATTATCTACCTTTTCCGCATCTTCTTTTTCTTTTTCTTCTGCTATTGTATTTTTAAATCATTCTTTTAAATATACAATAATAATACCTTCCGCATTTATACTATCAATAGATTGAACTTCTCATGGTTCTCCATTAACTTTAATAATACTATATCTATGGAAAAATGCTTCTGTTTTATCATCTTTAGTAATATACATTTTTAATGTATAATCTGGTTCAGTTCAAACTATATCTTTTTGTTTTTTTCAATCTATTTCATTTACTTCAGATCTTGCTGCATAACATTTATATTCAATATTATTTATTAAAACAGTATATCTACATCTACGAATTTCAGCTCTAAAATAAGCTGTTTCTTCTAATCTTTGTAAAAATACTAACCAATCTGAATTATTTTCTTTCCAAGTAAACACATCTCCTGCTTTTATTCCAATTGATTCTATTTTTTTATCTTTTTTATTTAAACAAATATCTTCAAAAGGAATTGATATAATTTTATCATCAAAGGATGTTTTTAAATGGTCTGGATTAATTAAACATCTAAATTCTCTTCCATCTACCAATATTGCGGTAGCACTTTGATAAGAATATAATAAAGCTTTTTTTAAACTCTTTAGCTTATCTTGATTCATTCTATTTATTTGAGCATTTCCGCCACTATATTGAAGACGAGTACTCATATCTTCTAATCCTGACATGTCGCAATCGCCTCCTTTAATGAAGTAAGCAAATTTAAACATTCAAAAATGCATCTTCTATAATCTAAATAATCTTCATCATTTTGAAAAGAAAATAATCCTTGCATTTTACAAAGCAAAGGAAATAAGATACTATGATATTCATTTAATAAAATATCCATTCCTGATAATTCTTCTATTATTGTTTTTAATGGCGTTTCTCAATCAATAGCTTCTTCTCTATTCGGTAATAATTTATATGTTTGATTAATTATTTTTTTTATATTATCTATTACAGCTTCTTTTTTTATTTCCGCTCCAGTTTCTATTTTCATTATAAAACCTCCCTACTACTAGGGGATTTTTCCATAATACTATTAAAAGTAGAGCGCATAATTCCATTTTCATCTTTAATTCTTCTCTTATATAATCTTTGAAGATGGAAACCTTCTCTTTCATAATCTTTTTTAAGAGCTAATATTTTAGACATATGATTAGCTTGAGAAGTAAATTTAAAATCACTTCCGCTATATTTCATTCTAGTATTTTCAACACTAGCTAATTGTTGACCTAATCATTCTACTATCATATATGTTGAAAGAATATTAATTTCTTCTGCTGTTAGCAAATTATTAAAATATCCGCCAGCATAAATAATTGCAGGCACTTCTTCATTATTACTTTCAACACCTTCATAAGTATCTACATCATCTACATAGCTTTCTTCATAATCAAAAATATCTATACGAGGAAACTCAAATTTTTGCATAGCAGTTTTTAATAAATTTTCTAATAATCTAAAAGTATCTAATTCAGTTAACTCCATATACATATCATCTGTTATTTTTGATAAAAAACTATCATAAACAATAGAAAAAGGTGTAGTTGTTATTTCTGTCATATTACACCTCCATTATTTTTATTTTACTACTTTATATTTATCTACCGGTACTGTAGTTCTTCTTCCTGTAGGGGCAGCGGCAACCGCTTCTTTTTCATTTAATCTACGAACTTTATTACTTTCTTCCATTTTTTCTTTAGTTTCTTCTTCAATCATAATTGCAGTATCTACATTAAATCCAGTCATATCTAAAATAGCTTTTCTTTTAGCTACATCATTTAAAGGTAGCTCTACCGCTAATTTTTTAAGTAAATCTATAGTTCCTACTGGAGCATAATCTAAACAATCTTTTAAAGCATCTAAAGAACCATTTATTAATAAATCTTTTATATCTTGTTCTGTATAAAAGTATTCAGGCTCTACTGAATGAAGAATTTCTTTTATTAATTCTTCATTATTTATTACTAAATAATCTTTTAAAAGAACTTGTCCTCCAGATATATAAGATAATTTTCTAATTTCTTCCGCAGTTACCTCTTTTGTTTCATAAGCCTCGAATACACGAGTTATATTTAAATCAGGGATAGTATATCCTATACGTCCATTATCCCTATTAGTTATTTTTATAATTTCTTTGTTATCAATTAACATATTTATATCTCCTTTTCTCTCCTTAATAAAAAAATAGGAAGGTTAAAAATCTCTTTTAAAAAGAAACTCTTTAACCTTCCTAAAATATTTAAAATGTATTTATATTACATTGAACCAGGTATTGTAACAGTTTTTGTTAAAGAAGTATTTCTATAAACGCAAATGTTATTAGTGATTAAAGCACCAACTCCAAGTTTTCTATAAACTTGAATTTCTTTAGACCAATCATCATTTTTTCTATCGTCAACAAGAGTTTGTCCTTCAAAAGCAATTTTAACTGGTTTTTCATTTGATCCTGCTGGAATAATCCATGCATAAGCTGGATCAATAACTTTAGTTGTATTAGTTTCATCAACTAAAGATTGATTTAATACAATTACATTGTGTCCTTTATAGTTAGCTAAGTAACCATTGTTCCATTTTTGGTCTTTCATATTATCTGAAATCCATCCTTCAGCTGGAACCATAGTTGCCGCAAATTCATAAGTACAATAAATAGTTGCTTTTCCATAGCTATCTGCAACAGAGATTAAACTATCCATAGCTGTTTCATTAAATCCAGCTCCAGCATATTTATTGTTAGTTCCTAATTTATTAACAGCACCGATTAATGCTTTTTCAATTTCTAAATAGATAGCTTCATCTAATCCTTCCATAACAACATCTACTAATTCATTGAAATCTACTCTACCATCTAAGAATTCTTCGATAGATACTTGAGCAGCTCCTCCGAATGCAGTTGTTGGAACTTCATAAGATTGTCCATCTAATTTAAATACTTCATAAACGCCAGCTAATCCAACTTTAGTAATGAATTGTTTAGCTCTTCTTCTGGCTGAAGCACTTATTTTTTGTCTGAAGATTGCTTTATCTCCTTGTTTTACAGTAGTGATTTCTGCAAATCTTCCATATTCTTCTAATACTCTTGTAGGTAATACATCATCAATAACTTGTTCTACTAATGCAAAGATAGTATGTTTGTTTTGTTCATATAAATGATAATTACCTGCAATTTTATTTAATTCATTTCTTAATGTTTCATTAATTTCAGCAGCAGTAAAGTTTTCACCTTCAAAAGAATAAGTAGTAGAAGGTTTTGCATTACTTGCGATTTTAGCTAATTTTGTTAAATCTTTAATTTCCATAATTTATTTCCTCCTTATTAGTTTATTCTTTGAAGTTTAACAGCTGGTTGTCCATCTGGCATAGTGTATTCTTTAACTACTTGCCAAATCATTCCTGTCGCAACTGCATTATCTTTTACTAGATATCCTGCTGCACCAACTTTTAATTTGTCTCCAACTGTTAATTCAATTCCTTCATATTCTGCGTCTTTTGCTGTATTAGCAGCACCTACACAGTTTGTTGTATAAATATCTCCAACATTTGTTTTAAATAATCTTGGATAAATTTCTTCTCCAACATAGTTCTTTTTAATCATAGCAAAATCTTTATATGAATCTCTTTCATCATAAACTTTTACTTCATTAAAAACTAACATGTCTTCACCTTCACCAGTAAGGCTAACTTTTCCACCTGCATAATTATATTTTAAGAACATACCATTTTCAAGAATATTGATTGAACTATCTAATGGTAATTGAGCATAAATTTGTCCATTTCTTTGTGCAGATAAATGGTTAGGTTCAACTTGTCCAAAACCTGTTCTTTTAATTGTTGTAGCCATTTTCATGTCCTCCTTAATTAATTATTCTTACTATCTCTAGTATTTTTTAGCGCTTTTAACCACGCTGGTGTTACTGCAGATTCTTCGTCATTCAAACTATAAGTTGTAATAACTTCATCTTCTACTTTATTTTCATTTTTATTTGATTCCTCTGAATCAAAATTAACCTTTTTTCTAACACAAATTACAGATAATTTTGCTTCAATTTCATCAAGAGAATAAAGAGATTTATTTTCAATAACATCTTTCTTATCATCATCAGATAACATATAGAAACTATTGATTAAAGCGTCTTTCTTTTCGTTATCTACAGCTTCTTTAAATGTTACTAATTCTTGATATTTTGTTTCCATTTCCGCATAACTAGCTTTTAAATCTGCTAATTCTTGTTCTAAAAGAGAATATTTTTCTTCTTTATCATCTTTTTGATCTTCTTCTTTAGGTTCAGATTCTTTTTCTTCTTCTTCTTCTTTAGCAGTGAATTCTTCACTAGGTTGAGTAGCTTCAATAGAAATATCAGATTCTTCTGTTGAAATAGTTTCTTCTGCGGCAGCAGGTGCCTCTTCTTCAACTGTAGCCATCTCTTCAACAACTTCAGCTTCTTCTTCAGCTACTTCAGATGCTTCCGCAACTTCTTCGATAACTTCAGTTTCAACATTTTGATCTTCTAGTTCCATTTTGTATCCTCCTTTTAACGCAAATTCTAGATCTTTTATCATAGTAAATAATGTCTTTTTAAAATTATCATCTATTTTAGTAAATGATGAACTAACTTCTGGTGCGGTAATGCGAGCTCCTTCGAAGCAAGGCTCAACATCACTACCTAAGATGCATAATTTTGAAAAAATAGCATCATTTATTATAAAAAAGTCCATACCAGTATTATGGTTTGTTGCCCAATGGCCATCTAAAGTTTCTTCTTCTAATTCCATTGATTGAGGACGTCCTTCATTGATAGCTAAATTAGCCTCTTCAAATTGTCCAGTCCATAAATAACCAGTTGTCATAAGATATTCTCTTTCAACTTGATTACCAAATTCATCAGTGTCATTAAATTTTTGAAACCATACTTTCGCGTCAGGAGCTACAAAACCATAAGGTTTAGTAAGACATTCAAATTTAATGCCTTCCTCATCAAATATGACTTTTTCACCATGATCTCTAAAATCTTCTTTGTCTTCTTTATAATATCCAACAATAGGCGCTCCACGTAAAGTTTTAGCCATTTCAGTTGCTACTTCTTTAGTAATAAAACTATGGTTTCTATTTTCCCCTAGATATAATACTTTAATTTCACAACTGCTCATTAGTGGATTAATTTCTAAAGGTTGTAAATTAATAAACTCTGGAGAGTCTATTGTCGCTATTGATTGGTGCATCATAACTATCTATCCTTCCTTTTTTCTTTTTCCACTTATTTATTTATAAATAAAGTGGTAAATCTTTTTTCTACTTTTGTCCTAAAAATTTAAGATTGACTCTCTTCATTCATTAAAGTTTTTTCTGACTTTTCATCATCAGATTTCTCAGGTCTTCCGCCTGTATCACTTTTATTTTCATTATTTAATCTATTTAATACATCACTATTCATTGTACTAGACATCATAGGTGGTATAAATACATTAACTAAATCTAATATATTATTTTCAAAGTAAGCATTTGCAAGTATTGTACTTTGAGCTTGTCCCATTGCAATTTGAGGTAACATTTTACTGAAACCAACTTGCATTTGTTCTTTATATGTTTTTGCCATGTCTTGGTAATTATAAATTGTTGTTGTTAATATTTGAGCTCTATAATAATATTTCTTTGGTTTTTTATTATATTTTTCAATCATATCATTCATAAAACCTTCAAATTGTAAAATTAAATTATATAATGATGCTTCATCATTACGTATTGATTTTTCAAGAGCTATATTACCATCTGTATTAAATTGCATTTGAGAAACACCGGCTTCATTATAAACAGATCTTTCGACCCTTTCTAAATCATCGGTTGTTGCGGTACTACGATTATCACCCATATTCGCAACTTCTACATCCGCAAAAGTTGTTAAAACATCTATTCCAATAGCTTTTTTAAGCATTGCTACTGCATTATTATGTAATTGTTGAGCTTCATCAACATCAAAAATTAAATCTCCATTTTTATCAACTGGCATTTTTTGAATAATAATCTTCAATAATTCTTGAGCCATTTTTTTCTTATCTAAATCTTTTGCTTCATCTAAATCTATTAAAGATGGAATCACAGACATAAACATTGGAGCATCATCTCCATTAACATTGAATTTTAATGAGCTCGCAGTGTCTAATAAATACCATCCTGCAGTGTCTCCTACAAATTGAGGAGGTAATTTACCTTCTTTATAAAGAATATAACCTTTTTTAAATTCTGCTGGAAAAGCATTTAACATTTTTATTCTTTGAGTCGTATCTTTAAAAGCTAAATCAAAATATTTCATATTAAATTCTATTGCTGGTCTATTATTTACAATAAATCTAGAGCGGCAATAGTTTACTGGAAGCTCTTGAATAGAAATTCTATTTTGAGAAGGAATTAAATATCCATAATAGCAACCATTTTTAACTACTTTTAAAGCAATTTCTCCAAACAATTTTTTAAGTTCAGACTTGTCTAAATATAATAATATTTTATAAAATTCTAATAAAGCATTATCTTGGTCTTTTTGATTTGCAGTTTCTTCATTAATATAAGGAGTTACCATTCAATCATATCTGTACATGTATGCCATATATTTACATAATCTAGAATAAATACCGCTTGTTTCAAAATAAAAATTAGATATTTCACGCATCTCCGCATAATCATTATCATATAAAGCATTTAATATTGCTTCTTTTTGAGTTAATCTTGTATTAACTTTACTATAGCTTCCTAAATCTAAAATAGCATCTTCTAAAGTTTTTGCTCCTATTTTAATCTTAGAAAAGTCAATAGAAATAAAACCTTTAGAATTTTCTGAATTATTGGCGCTATCATCAAAAGACATATTGAAACCTTTTTTCTTTATTTCTTCTTTTCTATTTATCAAGATAGACACCTCACTTTTCTATTTTAATATCCACCTTGTTTATAATATAAATTCATAATATAATCATATGTAATTTGACCTTCTTTTATATAAGGTATTTCAAGTAATATAATATTATGTTGTTTACAATACTCTCTTTTTTTCATATCATTATATTGTTGTTTGCGGAGACCACCATATCCACCAAAGACTGACTTAGGCTCATAATGTTGGATTCCTTGATATTCAATTAAAAACTCAATCTCTCCTTCATCATCAAATACAGCGAAATCAAATCTTAATGGATTTCCATTTAAACTCACTAGCCCTGGGAAAGAATATTCTTCTTTAAAATTTAATCCATTTTTTTCTAGTATTTCCGCAATTTTAATTTCCCCTCTACTAGCTCTCATATTAGCCTCCATTGAATATTAAAATATTTTCTATATATTTATAAACTTTCATTTAATAGGATAAGATAAAAATGTCCAAAAATTTAACTTCCTGATCAAAATACCATATCCGCAATACTTGTTTTCTTTCTTCTTTTTTTTCTATCTTCTTCTTGTTTAATATAATACATACCATATTCAAAAGCTGAAAATTTATCTTTTTTAACCCCTCTATTAGCTTGTTTTAAAATAATATTTACACCTTCATTTTCTTCTACTAAATTTAACATTTGCTCTTTTAAAATTGTAGTTTGAGTAAAAGGCATTAATTGCTCATTTCTTTGATCACTAGTCATATTTTGTCCTACTTTTGTAGACATTAATTTAGTTTTCGCTTGGTTTTCATCAATTAAAAATTTAACTTTTCCGCTATACATTTGAGTTTGTACATAAGTATGAGCTTCAGTATTAATTGCCGCATTTGCTTTAATTAAATACATTGCATCATTTTCAACTTCAGGGCCACGTATTTTTTTATATTGTTCAGTTATATCTTCGCTAGTTCCGCCAGAAACGCCAAAGGCAGGTAAAGATTCTCCTGTTTCTGGGTCTACTTGAGCTTTAGTCATAAAATCTACGAATCCAGCTCCAACTCCATTGGCATCGATAGCAATCTGTCTAGCCTTGTATTTATAATATAATTTTTTAACATTAATAGCTTGATTTTCAAAATCTTCTGCTTCATAAGTATATAAATTAACAAGAGATTTTAATGCAGATCCTTGTACTTGCGGAGTTACTTTAAATATACTAACTTCAGTTGTACATTTAAAACGACCAACATCTACTCCAAGGATATAATATTGGGCTTTGCCATTTCTTCCGCTTGCTTCATATTCAGGTTGTAATAATACTCTATGTTTATCAAATTTCTCAGCTGAGAAGAAAGCATTCTCTGCATCTCCGCTCCATTCAGATTCATATTCACGAGCAAAAGAACTATCATTATAAGTTCCATCTAATTTTAATCCTTGAATGAAGTTTTTAGGTTGTAAGCCTTCCATAACTGGAATTCTTCAAGTTCCACCAAGCATAACCGCCTCATCAGGATTAATAATTTGCTGTATTAAAATTTGAATTAGTTTATCATATGAGAAAGAGTTTTTCCATCCTGCAGTAGTTACATATATCTGAGATTTATTCGCAACTTCCTCTTCATGTCTTGAACCATCTGAAAGACGTCTATCAACAACCATTGTTGGAATAATTACTTCATTTAATTGCTCTTGATCAATTAAGATAACTTCTTCCATTAAACCACCAGTAGCACGTTTACCACGGGAACTTTGTTGAGCTGCCATTATATCTAATTTACTACCATTTTTAAAAATATATTCAACCATATTTTTACTAGCTTTAGTTGCACCTCTAGATCAATCTATTTCATTTTTTAATCCAGGAATTAATCTACAAAGCTCATCCGCTTTTTCTCTAGCGATTCCCGCCGCTTGTTCTTTACCACCAGTAGTAACAAAGAAATGCGCTCCAGGATATAATACACAACGTAACATTAATACTAATACAGCTAAAAATGATTTTGAATAACCACGTGGAAATGTTGCATAAGCATATTTATGACGCATTACCGCCCTTAAAAATATTCTTTGATAAAAATATAATTGAAAATTTTCTGGGTTACTTCCGCATAAAAATTCAACAAATAAATCAGGATATTCACGTCAAAAGGCAACATAATCCCTTATTTTAGGTATTTGTGATTTTATTCTTTCTTCAGATAATCCTATTTTATTTCCATTATGACTTTCAGATAAAGCCATTAAATCAGCAAGAGCCATTAGTTCTCACCTGCCTCATCTAATTGCTTTTGTTCTTCTATATTTTTATAATATTCTTCAAAATCATTGTCTGTTAATTCTACAGTTTCTTGATCAACACTTTCTTCCATTTCTTTTTGAATTTGAATTTTCTTTAAAGCATTTTCAATCTGTTGTCCAAAACCTAAATCTTGAGTTACTAATTTTTTAACATAATCATTCATATCTTTTAAAGTAGCATCCACTTTATCTTGAGGTATGTCTGTTGCATATCTAGGTATAAATCCTTCTCTTTCACAAAGGGAAATTAATTCTCCAATGCTGTCTACATATTCATCTTTCTCATCTTTATTCTGAGCAGCTGTAAACTTAGCACTTTTTCTTAAATCATTATATACTCTTGATAATCTTTGATAACCTTCAATATCGCTACAATCCAGATATTGATTCATTTTTAAATTAGTTTTACAAATTAAAATTAGAGTGTTAATAGTATCCGCATCTTGAATATCAAAAGATTGCTCCATTTCTTTGTAAACTCGCTCCATTTCAACTCATTCATTAGGCTTATATAATCTACCTCATTTCATAGCAAGATAAACCTTATCTTCATCAGTTAGTTCTGCACCAACATCCACTAAAAGTGATTCATCTATAAAATTACTTCCATCTCCATAAGGATTATTGCTTTCAGCAGGGATTTCCGCAGGTTTATTTACCATCTCTTGGTATTGAGTTTCCGCGCTAGTTAATGTTTTATATTGAGCTTCTGAAATATCTCCGCTTTCTAATTTTTCTTTCCAATATTTATCTTGTTCTTCTCTTTCTTCTTCAGTAACTTTGTTTTTTAAATCATGTTCTTGTTGAAGTAATTCACTATCTGCTCATCCATAAGTTTTTCATTGTTTTAATTTCATAGCAGATAAATATTTTCCAAGAACTGAATTTCCTTTTAAATTAGGGTTTTTAGCAACCGCTTTATCTCTAATAAAATTTCATTGTCATGGAGCATAAGGTACATCTAAATCTTTTAAAATTCAGGTAAATGTTTCTGGGTCAAAATTATCAACATGTAAGGTTACACAATCTTTACATAATTCAAGTCTAGTTCCATCTTTTCTTTTGTAAAAATCATCTGCATTTCTAACCCTACTACACTTCATACATAATTTTTTTCCTTCTAACATAAATTAGACCCCCTTTTTATTTTTTAGATTGCGGCAATCCTTACATAAACTATAAAAACCATCTTTAGAAGTATTATTTTTTGAAAAGAATTTATTATGAGCTAATTTCATTTGTCCGCATCTAGAACAACGTTTTCATTTTCCATACTCTTCAAAAGTATAATGCCAGATTAAATACTCTTTCTTCGCTGTTTCTGCAATTAATTTTGGAATTTTTTTGCATCATAAAGAAGATAAATATTCAACAGTATAAGTAGTTTTAAATTCATCTAATAAAAGTGATTGGATTTCCGCATTTGTGCGGCCATCAATTTTATGAATAACAAGTTTATAATATAAAGGATATTTATCTTTTAATGTTAAATCTACTAAATTATCTAAATCTTGCATTAAATATCAAAAATCAGATGTAAAAACATCTCAGCAATCCTCTTTTAATGCACTATAATTAGCAAGCAATGCCGCAATATGTTTAGGATTAAATAAATCTATTAGACAAGAGCTAACAGGTTCTCCATTCTCATTTATAGTAATTTTTTCATCTAAATCTATACGAGTTACATTTCTAAGCCCTTTTCCTGAAGCTGTAGATCCACTTCCAATAGTTGGATTCAATAAATCTTTTATTAAATATTGCTCTTGACGCATTTCAATTAATCATTTTTTTAATTTATATTTTCTTTTTCCTGTTGCCGCATTAGCCATTTTTTCAAGGGCAGCAATACTTTCTTGTAAATCTTTTAAATCTTTTATTTTTTCTAAATCTTGCTTTGTAATTTCTTTTTTATGTGTAAATAATATATTTTTATCTGGTTCCGCAAGCGCAACTTGTCAAAAATTATCTTCGTTAGTTTCAAAAGCAGTTAAAGCATTTTCTAATGAAGTTTCATGTTTGTCTATTGTTACTTTTCTATTGTCTGTTAAAATTAATTTTTGTTTCTTTTCTTCAGGAGTCATGGCAGAAATAATATAATTAGATATTTTTTCTAAGTAGGCGGGATTGCGTAGCATATTTTGTGGTAATGTCTTAATTAAATCGTGAGTATAGTTAGAACGAGCAGCCGCATCCACCAATGAGTAATCTAGTTTTTTATATTCTGACATAAAAATCCTCCTTTCATCTTATAGAAGTATTATACCAAAAAATTTTCGGAAAGTCAAGAGTCTAAAAGCATAAATTGATTTTTAATTAAAAATATAATATAATATAAATAATAAAAGAAGGTGGAAAATATGAATAATAATTATTATCAAGTTATAGAAGGAAGTGAAATGTATTATCCATGGTATGTTCACAAGTTAGAAAATGATATAAAAGTATTGAGACAATTATTAGAATGAGCTTATGAATGTGATTTTGGTTTTGACCAAATTGCGGCAGATGATGATTTTGATTTTGATAAATTTTATGAAGAAACAAAAGATATGAATGGTATAGATAGTATGCTTTATTATACAGAAAGGTGGATGGATAAAAATGAACCAGGCTGAAGATCGTAAAGCGGCCATTTCCGCACGTGTAAAAGAACATTATGATTATTTGGTTGCCGCAGGATATGATGTAGTGTTTACCGCATTGCAAGGAAGTCAAAATTATGGATTGGACGAATATACTGATGACTATTGTTCAGATGTAGATACTAAAAGTATTATTTTACCATCTCTTGATGATTTTATTAAAGCTAAGCAACCTATTTCCGCAGTAGAAATTTTAGATAATGAAGAACATGCTGAGGTTAAAGATATCCGCGTAATGTTTGAAATGTTTAAAAAAGAAAATATTAATTATATTGAGCTATTGTATAGTGATTACATTGTGTTTAATCCTAAGTATGAAGCATTAATTAAGCCAATTTTTGAACACCGCGATGAAATCGCTACCGCAGACACCGCACAGTTTTTAAGATGTATTGCGGGAATGGCTTATGAAAAAGATAAGGCGCTTTGTCATCCTTATCCAGGAATTATTGAAAAAATTGAGAAGTATGGATATGATGGCAAACAATTAAGTCATTGTGCTAGATTGCTATTGTATATTACAGATTTTAGTAATGGAAGACCTATTGCTGAATGTTATAAGCCTGCGGAAATGTATAAATTAACTTTAATGAATTATAAAAAACAGCTTGATGAGAATGGCGCGGAGATGTCGGTTGATGAAGCACGTAACCGCAGCGCCGCATATGTTGAAGAAATTAAAAATTTAAAAGATGAATTAATTGAAGATGGCGATTACGGAGTTGATAATGCGGCCGCGTTATTTCTTGATGAAATTAAAGAAAAGATACTAAAGTTTAAAATCACAGAAGAAGTGTTGCTCTGCGAGCACACTAAATGAAAAAAGTTATGTGATAAAATGATTTATTCAGATGAAAAATTTAAAGTTGCGGAAATGGCAGCTATTGAAAAATTAAAGGTGCAACCGCAAGATAATATTTTTGATTATTATAAGGAGAATAAAGATGAAACGAAGAATTAGAAAATCGTGCAGCTTGCGCAGCACGCTTGCAATGCCAAAAAGCTTATTACCTAAACCAAGTAAGATAATTAAAAGAGGTATATATGCGTAGCTCTGCGAGCACGCAGTGGGAGCGAAATGGTAAGTGCGGCAACTGGTGGAAATACAAAACCAAGAGATTACAAGAAAAGAATAGAAAAAGGCAAATATTAGTCGTATTTTGAAATGGAAAAATAAATTTGAGAGTGATGTGACGTGGCAATACCTAATTCCAAAAATTTTTTTCTAAATTTCCCAAAACATTACCCCCAGGTCTACAGAAAGCAATTTCTTTTTTATTTTTAATCGGATTGTCTAGGGTGGGGACAATCCGAGATGTCAAGTAAATGTAAACTTTACAATTTTTTATTTACATTTTCTAATGTAAAATAAATGTAAACAATTCATAAAACTTATAATTTAAATACATTAGCACTTATTTATAACAAATGCTAATTATCTATTTAAAAAATTTTATTTAGGTAGTAAAAAATAAAATAATACTTAACATTAATTACTAGGCTAATGACACACGTGGTTAAGTTGTATGCAAATAAAAAAATAAAAAAATTTTTAAAAAACTATTGACTTTTAATTCTTTATTTGATATAATTAAGATGTAAATAAGGAAGGAATTAAGTATGAAAAGTAAAGAAATAAAGTTAAGTATCTATGATTTAGAGGTTATTATTAAAGGACTAAATAATGAAAATAATAAAGCAATTGAAAAGAATGATGAAAGAGAAACTAATTACATCACTAGTCTAATTTACTATTTACAAGATAATTTAGATGAATTAAAAGAAGAAGAAGAATAAAAACTTCTTTTGTTATTGATTAAATTTTAAAATAATAAATAAATAAATAAAATAATAAAACAATGTAAAGAGATAATAAAATAATTAAATAAATAAAAACAATAGAAAAGAACAAATAATTAAATAAAACAAATAAATAATTAAATAAAACAAATAAATAATTGAATAAAATAAAAAAATAAATAATTCAATAATTATTATTTAATTAATAAAATAATATTCTAAAATTAAAAATAATTTTTAATATTTCTAAAAGAAAAGAAATGGAAAAGAGCGGAAATGCATAAGCGCAACTACTTGACAAACAAAATGTTAAGTTTGCTAAAATTATTGAAAACAAAAAACTTTTATGATATAATTATAATATAAGATAAAGAAAGAGAGAGTGATTACAAATGAAATCAAATCAAGTAAAGAAAGGAAATAAAAAACAATTTAAGTATGAAATGATAGAATTAATTATTCTAACATTATTAAATATTAATTGTATTACTTCACACATAATAAGAAATGGACTTCAATTAGATAAAATAATGTTTGAAATAATTATCTATTTTACAATTACATTTATGTTTTATTACTTAATTAAAGATATTAGAAAAAATCCAAATCAATGGAACTTAAAAGAGCTATTTAAATAAAATAGCTTTTCTATTTGTTGTATAATTTATTTGTATCAATTAATAAAAATAAATAAAAAAAATAAATAAATTTTAAAAAAACTATTGACATTAATTGATTTATTTGATATAATTAAAGTGTAAAAAGGAAGAGGTGCTACCTATGAATAAAGTAAATGAATTAAAAAAAGAAATTGAAAGATTAGAGAATTTATTATTCTCACTTGATATGATTGACACTTGGAACCATGAAATTGCAAATGCATATAATAAAGCGGTTGCAGACTTAAAAAAAATAAATGAAGAATTAGCAGAAGCAATAGCTAATTGCTAATTTTTTTAATGTCAATTTACACTTACTTTACATGCGGCGGCCCGCGTTTGCGCATTTTGGGCCGATCCGCAGTTTACATGTCAATTTACAGTTTTTTGACATGTAAATTTACATGTTAATTGACAGTAAAGAATCCTAAAACTTTGCACTCATTAGGCAGATCCTTTACATGTAAAGAAAATGTAAACTTGACATGTCTTATTTTTGTAAAGCAAATGTAAATAAAATTTTTAATATTTTTAGAAAAAAATAATACACAAGAGAAAAGAAAAAATAAAAAAATTTTTAAAAAAAGTATTGACAATAAAATAATTAAATGATATAATAATAATGTAAATAAGAAAAGGAAGTGTTAAAAATGAAAAAAATTAATGTAGCAAATGCTAAAAAAATTATTAATGATAATTCAGAAAGTGATTTAATTATTGTATCTAAAAATGATATTAATAAATTGGATAATAGAAGTAAGACTTTAAATTTGTATCTAGTATCAACTCATTATAAAAATAGTAACATAAGAATAATTGATATAACTTATATTGAACATCATAATAAAGTTGATAATGATATGATTAAAAATGTTTATACAATAGTTGATTAATTCAACTATTGTATAAAAAATAAAAAAATTTTTAAAAAACTATTGACAAAATAAATAATAGTATGATATAATTATAATATAAGGAAGTGAATAATATGAAAAAAGTATATTTAGATATGGACGGAACAATAGCAAATTTATATAACATTAAGAATTGGCTACCAAGATTAAGAAATGAAGACAAAAATATATTTCTTGAATGTGAACCTTTAATAAATGAAAAAACTTTATTTGAGCTATTTCCATCAAATCAATATGAAATAATTATATTAACAATGACACCTATGAATTGTAGCAAAGAATATCATAATCAAGTTATAGAACAAAAATGTAAATGGTTAGAAATATATTTTCCAAACTTGAAAAAAAGAATATTCAAAAGATATGGACATAATAAAAACTTAAAAAATTGCGGAAATGCTATATTAATTGATGATAGCGAAGTAATAAGAAATAATTTTAAAGGTATTGCTTTAAATCCTGCAAATTTATGGTAAATAGTTAAGTGTAAACTTAACTATTTTACTTTACATTTACTTAACAAGCGGCGGGCCGCTCACGCGTGTTTTTTCTCGCTGCGGCCCGCCTTACACTTACTTGGCAGATCTTTGACATTTTCTTTACAATAAATAAAAATAAAAAATTTTATTTTTTTTCACAAAACCTATTGACTTTTTTCTTATAGTATGAGATAATTATAATGTAAGAGAAAGAGGTGCTAAGTTATGAAATTATACTTACAAAAAAATTACAATGGAACATTTGCTGTTGCTATGGAAAATCCTAACAAAAATGAGATATTCCCTTGTGATTATATTGTTCTAATGGACGAAATCCGCGGGACAATACCTTACAAAACACTAGTTGACCTAGTTGTTGAAAAGTTCGGTTGCAAAAAGTTAATTTTTGACTTTTAACAACCAATTCCGCTAAAAAGTTTTAAAAAACTATTGACAAAAAAATGCTAGTATGCTATAATAATAATGTAATAAGGAAGGGAGTGATTAAAATGGCAAAAAGAAAAGTTCAAGTTAAAAAACCAATAGTAGACAAAAATGCAGCTCAATTCATGAGAACTGCAGCAAATCTTGCTAGAAAGGGTAAAACTAATAAAAAGTTAAATGGCAGAAATGCTAACCTAAAAGCAAAAAAATACGCATTAGCGTAATTTTTTTTGTCTTAATTTAGTACAACACAACCAGGTGTATCGCGGCGGCGCATGTGCGGATGTGACGCGCCGCTTTACATTTACTTAACACTTTTTAACGTTTTGTTTACAAAAAAATAAAAATAAAAAAATAAAAAATTTTCATAAAACTATTGACTTATTAATTAATAAATGATATAATAATAATGTAAATAAAAGAGGTGGAATAAATGAAATTAACAAAAGAAAAAATGAAATTAATTAAAGAATTTATAAAAACAATAGATAAAGATATTAAAATTAGGCAAAGCAAAAAATTTGAATGTGATATTTATGAAGAAAAAATATATATAACTACTAAAAAACCTCAATATTTTTACGATTGGCTATTAAGTAAAATTGATTTTAAACCTAATTGGTTTATAATTGCTATTCTTCACGAAGTTGGACATATAATGACAAATACCGAGGAATTACAAGATAATAGGGAGATGCTATATGGTTTATATTCTCTTGCTTATAAAACAAAAGAAATAAATGAAAAAGAAATAAATTTAAAATATTTTGAAATACCTGCGGAATATGAAGCAACTATGTGGGGAGTTGAATTTTATAAAAATAATTTTAAATTATGTGAAGAAGTTGCGGAAATGCTTGGTATGTGGGACTAAGACCGAGCTCCGCCGCTTTTTAATTGACAAAAATAAAAAATTTTAATATAATATAAATATAAAAATAAGATAGAAAGGAAAATCGCACTAATGAAAATTTATGTTTTAATCACTAGTAATGGTGAAGTTAGTGGCGTTTATTCTACAAAAGATAAGTTAATTGCGGCAACCACAACTATTTTTTCAAATCTTGAAATAGATAGAGTAGAGATTTGAGAAACTGATACTGGTTTTGTAGATTATTTAAAACTAACTAAAAAACAACTATTACTATTGAAGATTAAGACACTAAAAAGCACTTTCCATTAAGGATTGTGCGGTGTCGATTTTCCAAAGACTAGATACCTTCCAAAAAAACCGCGAGAAAAAATGCATTTCCGCGGTTTTTAATTTTGTCCTAAAACTTACGAGCGGCTCGCACAGGTTCGGCGCGAGCCGAAATTTCTATTATACCATCTTTTTAACATTTTGTCAATAGAAAAATGAAAATTTTACATAATTTTACATTTCCTAAAACCTTGATCCTAATCCGACACACCAGGGTACGTTGTTAGAAAAATACTGATTAAAAAAATTTAAAAATTTTTTAAAAAATGCTTGACTTATTTTTTTATTTATAGTATAATTAAAATGTAAATAAGAAAGGAAAAGTAAATAGTTAAAAAAATATTAAAAAAAATAAAAAAAACTATTGACTTATTTATAAATATTTGATATAATATTTATGTAAATAAGAAAAGCAATAGTAATAAAAAAAATAAAAAAATTAAAAAAACTATTGACAATAAAACTTATTTATGATATAATTAATATGTAAATAAGAAAAGTCAAACTTATTTACAAATCAGTTAAAGATAAAGGAGAGTGATTAAAATGACTGATAAGAAAATGACAAAAAGAGAGGTACTTAACTATATGCTTGAAAAATATTCAAGTGATGAAATCGTAGTTAGTTATGGTACTCACGAATTAGAATTGCTTGATAAGAAAAATTCTAGCAAAGGTGCTACTAAAGTGCAAATTGAAAATGGAAAAGTTATGGAAGTTATCTATAATGAATTAAAAGCACTAGATAGAGCAGTTACAGTTAGCGACTTAATGGAAAATAGCGAAGTTATTAAGAATTATGCTCTTGAGGACGGCACACCATTAAGAAATCAAAAAATTAGTGCTTTACTAAAAAAATTAGTTGAAAGCAAAAAAGTTATAAGAACTGAAGATAAGAAAAAAGCTTATTTCTCAGTTGCTGAATAGCATTAAGACTTGACATGTAAAGTGTCAAGTCTTTATTTTAAAATAAAAATGATACACCTGGTTGCGTTGTATTTTAATTTAGATTTGGCGGAGCCTTTGCGGCCGCAAAGGCTTCGATTTCTCTATTATAACATACTTTTAGGTTATTTGTCAAGACTTTTTTTAAAAAATTTTTTAAAAATTTTTTCCCTAAAATTATTGACTTATTTTTTTATTTATAGTATAATTATAATGTAATAAGAAAGGAAATAAAATGGATAGTAAAATTTATGTAGTAATTTTTCAACAGAACGAGCAACAAAAAACATATCTAGGAACTACTTTTAATTACAAACAGGCGTTCGCTATTGCTCAAAATTTTTTAAGTCAAAATCCAAATGTAGAAAGCAAACAAATGTTTGTTAACGAATATTTTTTAAAAAATATTAAAAAAATAGTTGACATTAAAAACTAAAAATGCTATAATAATAATGTAATAAAAAAAGAAATAACATAACTTGCTTAATTAAAAAAATGTTAAAACTTAATAAAAAAGTGTTGACAAATTAAGCAAGTTATGATAAAATATATATGTAAGTAAGAAAGGAAAGTGGTAAAAATGGAAAAGAAACTTACTAAAAGAGATGTTATTAATCAAATGCTACAAGAAAAGGTTATTCAAGAAAATGAAGTTTATAGAACTCATTTAGAACATGAACTTGAATTACTTGATAGAAAAAATTCAAGCAAAGGTTTAAGCAAAACTCAAATTGAAAATGAGAAAATTGCAAATGTTCTTGTAGAAGAATTAAAAGCAATAGGTAGACCTTGCACAGTGAGTGACTTAATGGAAGAAAGTGAAGTTGTAAAAAATTACAAACTTGAAGATGGAAATCCATTAAGAAATCAAAAAATAAGTGCTATCTTCAAAAAATTAGTTGATAAAAATATATTAACAAGAGTAGAAGATAAGAAAAAAGCCTACTTCTCTGTAAACTAATTAATAACATCTAAACTTGACATAAAAAGTGTCAAGTTTTTTATTTTTTAAAAAAAACTATTGACAAATCTTTTTAAATGTGATATAATGGGCGGTTTGCGGCTGCCGCAAACCGATTTTACTATTATACCACATCTTTGGTACTCTTGTCAATAGTTTTTTTAAAAATATTTTTAAAAAATTTTTCCTAAAAGTATTGCAATTATTTTTTATTATGATATAATTATAATGTAAGAGGTGATAAAAATGAAAGAATTTAAAGAAAATGGAAAAGTTATTGAAATAACATTAGATAGTGGCAAAATTGTAAAAGTATCTACTAAATGGGTTAATGATACAATAGCAAAATTGGATACTGATATTGAAGATGTGCTATTAATGTGGCTTGAAGATAATGACTATTTAATTAATATAGAACAAGAAGAACTTGACAAAGAAGCAAAGGGTATTGTCAAAACATTAGTTAAAAGTGAAACAGCAAAGAAAAAAACTCCAAGAGAGAGAGTTTTAAAAGAAAACCCAACAAAAGAATTAATTATTCAAACAATAGTAAAAAGTTTAGAAAATTTAGCAATTTCTAATTTAATTATAGAAAATAAAGCAAAATTAATAACTTTTTCTATGAATAATGAAGATTTCAAGATTGATTTGGTGCAAAAACGCAAACCCAAAGAAAAATAGTGTAAAATTTACACTATTTTTTATTTATTTTTACTGTAAATTTACATTTTCTTTACATTTGGCGGGCGGCCTTCGGCTATTTCCGCCCGATTTACACATTATTTACACTATTTTGACATTTATTTTACAAAAAATTAATTTGAAAAAAATTAAAAAATTTCACAAAACCTATTGACTTATTTTTAAAAAGTAGTATAATTAATAATGTAAGAGGTGATAGTATGAAAGAAAAAATATTAAACTTAAAACAAAAAACAAATGCTAACATAAAAGATATTAAATGGGTAGTAGAAACTTTTTCAAATGAAAATGAAGAACAATTATTTAATATTTTATACACTCACTGCCTTATTAATTTTGGGAATAAACAAAAAACTTTAAAAAGTTTTAAAAAAAGTATTGACAAATAAATCTCATTTTGCTATAATAATAATGTAATCAATGAAAGAAAGGGAATGATTAAAATGATTAAAAAAGTTGATTTAAAAAAAGAAAAATATTTAATATTTATTGATACTGAAACAATAGGAACTTTAAATGTTAAGGAAAGCGTTTTACCTTTTGAAATAGGTATGAAAATATTAGACACTGAAACAAATAAAGTTGTTAAAGAAAAAAGTTATCTAGTTAGAAAATTCTTTAATAATAAATACATAATGTTATCAACATTTAGTGCTACAAAATATCCTGACTATTTTGAAAAGTTAGACAATGACAAGAGATACAAAACAATGAGTGTTAATGATATCTCAAAAGATATTGAAAAAACTATTTCAAGATATGCAATAAAAATAATGGTTGCACACAATGGCAATTTTGATAAAACTGCTATGGCAAGATTATTTGAAGATTTTGGAGTTGATAATCCATTTGAAAACATTGATTTACTTGATACAATGGAATTATCAAAAGTTATTACTTTTTCAAAAGACTATGCTAATTATTGTATAGCAAATAAAGATAGATTAAATAGTGTAAAAGATAGTTGCTTTATTACAAATAGTGGTAGAGTTAGAACTACTGCACAAGCAATTTATTGTTATCTATTAAATAATAGTCAATTTGAAGAAGCACACACTGGACTTGAAGATATTGATATTGAAATTGAAATTTTTAAAAAATCAATGGAAATGCTAGGAAATACAATAGTAAGTCTTAACACTGCACCAACTTGGCGTGATTATTCAGTTGTAATTGAAGAAGAATAGCGGCAACCGCTATTTTTATTTGACCGAGAACTTTACATGTAAATTGACATGTCAACGGGCCCTGCTTGACGCAGGCTGCCCGATCCATCCATCAAAAACCGCTATATGGAATTTTTTCATGGAACTTTTGACTTACTATATACTTACATTTTTCCTATAATGCGGATCCAGGTAAAAGATTTTCACTTGACAAAATAAAAAATTTTTGATATAATATAAAAAAACAATTATTTTATAACCGATCGGGTTACCGGCAGCCGCATAAAAAATAAGTATATGCTTCTTATAAATAAAACATTATACTTACTTGACAAAATAAAATATTTATGATAATTATTATTATTATAATAATAATAATAATACTCTCCCATTATATTATAATATATTTTTATTAAATTATCAACAAAAGCAAAATGAGCTTCGATTTTTTATTTAAAATGCAAAAGAAAACGATAAGGACAAAATAAAAGAGATGGTTGGACTGGACCCGGTCCACACCACTACCACCATTTACATCATTTAATACCATCTTTACAATTTTTTATTCATTTTTGTTTAAATTTGTTTGAAATTAATACTTTTACTTAACATCTGAGTATTTACATAAACTTATTATCTTCTCCATCTCATTCTCTTTCTTTCTTTATTTTAAAATCCATTAAATCCGCAGGACTAATATAATCTAATGTATATTTAGGTTTAATTATCTCTATCCATTTATTTAATATTTCTTTTATCTTCTCTTCCTCAATATCTATCTTCTCTAATATTACTACATTCTTATCCCAATCTATACTTTCTATTTCATCTATCAATCCATAGTTATTTAATTTAATCATTTTTCAATCCGCATCTTCATCTATTCAATAATCTGGATCCCAATCAACAGGCTGTAAATCACTAATAAATACTATCTCTCTATCTTCATTTAACAATCCATATATTTTTGTTTTATTCACTTTATTACTTCTCCTTAAGACATTTTTAGACACTTTTTATATTTTTTCATCATCACCAAAGCAAAACAATTAATTTTAGACATTTTTTATATTTTTTCATCATCAACATATATATATAATATGTTGGTGATGAAAAACATTTAATTTTGTCTAAATTTCCTTCGATATAAACCCATTTACATCTGCGGTTGACCCTAAACAATAAATAAAATCTCTATCTTTAATCATTTCTTTATGATAAATAACCATATTATTTTCTTCAAGTAATTTTTTACTTTCTCTAATATTATATTCACTTAAATTAGTAAGTCTTTTAATATCTTCAACAGTATAAGGTTCTGCATTTTTAAAATATATCGCGGCAGCTATTATTTTTGTTAAGGGAACTCAATCTCTTTTATGGTTTAATTCTGCTATCTCATAGCTTTTTTTAATTACATCTAATTGTAAATCTACAATTTTCTTTTCAGTTTGTCTGCGGAGACCCATTAAAAAATAACCATCAGTATCCTCCGCAAAAATTATATGTCCCCTATTTTTCAAATTCTCTACCCCTAATTGAGCGGCTTTTAAATTTGCAGGAGTAACCCCTTTTCCAAGATATTCTACTAACATTTTATATGTCCCCCTAAATGCAAGTTCAGGTTTAACCAAAAGTGCAACTAATATCATAAATTCTCACATTTCTAACCCTATTATTTCTTCATCTACATAAAATAATGTATTTTCTTTTTCTTGATATAAAGTTACCGCTCTATTTTTTTCATCAAGAGATTCAAAGTATTCTGCGGCAGCACCTCTCCCTACTTTAATTATATTAACTCCATATTTTTTTAGTATATTTTCTTGAGTTCTTTTAAATTTGGTTGTTAAAGTAGTTTTAGATATATTATATTTATCACATATTTCATCAATAGTCATATTTACCTCCTATTATAATATTAAAATTTAGACAATTTTATTGTCTAAAAATGTCCTTGAGGCAATAGGTCGAGAAAGTTTCATCCCTTCGGGATGAAATATCTCTCCACAATAGGCAAAACAATTCCATATATTTTCATTTTATTCGTATGCGGCGTCTCTTACTAAAAGACCTAAAAAAGAGGGTTTTTAATTATTGCCCTCCTCATTTTTCTTCTTTCTTTTTTGTATTAAATCAATTTTGAATTCTTCACCATTTAAACTAAAAGTAATTATTTTTCCTTTATTTTCTATTGCGGCAGCTACTACTCCATCTATATTATTTATGCATTTGAATATCTTCGCGATTATTTTTTCTTTAACTGGATTTTCTTTAATAGTTCTTACCCTTTTTGCTTTTTCTTTTGCCTTACCGTCTTCTCCTCTATGTAAACTAGCTAATACTCTATTTTCTTTTGCGGCAATGCATAATTCTTCTTGGTCCTCATTTATAATATAGCCTTCATCTTCTAACCAAGTTAACACAGCTTCGTCCATATCAATTTCTAATTTATTCATCATAGTTTCTAAATACTTAGTAGAAGCTTTTACTACCTTTCCATTCTCTAAAGTAATAATAACAACTTTTCCATCAATAACATATTTTTCCATAATTCATTCACCTTCCTTTTAAAAATAAATTTTTACTTTTTAATTTTTATATATTTATTATATCATATTTTTAAAAATTTGTCAATAAAAGATCGGTAAAATGCGGGAGTCGGTTCGCGTAACTTTTTCGAGCCGATAGTCTGATCGACCAATCGCTTCCGCAATTTAAAAGCAGTGATTATCTCGAGTTTCACTGCTTTTTGAAGATTTATATATCTCCTAAACTAATATATAATTCAATTCAGATGTCTTCTCATCTCCGCCTTTCTTATTGAAAGGTTCCGCTTAAGTCAAATCACACTCTGTGGTGGATATACAGATACTCTCTCCTTTGTATCATAGGGTTTTCGGCTTTTCTAACGAAAAACTAAGCAAATAGATATTTATTTAGGATTAAATATCTTATTGAATAGATAATCAATTAACACTTCAATTATCTACTCAAGAAGGGATTTAATCCCTTATATTATTATTCAGCTATTGTAAAGATTACTCTTTTTCCATCAACTGTTCTTACAGCTCTTCCAGCTTCTACTAATTTCTTAATTAATGCTGAAACTTTTTGACTTGAAGTAATTCTTTCGTCAGCTCTAACCTTATCAAAGATTTCACTAACTGTTAATCCTTCAGTTCCTAATGCATTAAAGATAACTTCTACTAATTCAACATTTTCTTTTTGAGTTTTAGTCATTCCACTTCTTTTCTTAGAGTTTAATTCAATTTCATGATTTAAGAACTCTACCATTTCTGCAGAATCTTCTACATTAGCTCCTTCTACTATTGCAATTAATCTTGCAAATTTTTCATTTTTAGTCATTTTTCTTTCTTTTTCCATTTCTAATCACCTTTCCTTTTTAAAATATTTTTTTTGAAACTATTTCGCTGCGGGAACCACTGCTTAGTGGAGAAATGAGCCTCGTCACGAGTTGACCATCTCGTAAGTTTCATTAACAATTCATTTCTTTTCTTTTCTTATTACATATATATTATATAATAATTTTTTAATTTAATCAATTCACTTACTCTTGATTGAGGAAGTGAGTTAGAGAACTAGGTATAAGTTTTTTATTCTCTATCTTTGCATGCGCTCCTAGTATCTTAATACATTTATAATAATTATATATTTTTCATTTACATATATATTATATAATAATTTTTTAAATTAATCAATTTATTATTCTAATTCGCTATCAAAATCGCTTAATATCTTGAATTTAGGATTAGCATCTTCATCTTGGCAAATAAGATTATATAAGTATATTTCATGCTTCACAACCCTTGTTGCTTCATCTATTGTATCATAATCTCCTACTAAATACCAAGTATTTTTTGAATATATAACATATCCATCTGCATCAGTTATATCTTTTTCAGCATACTTATAAACTTTCCACATAATTAATCACTTCCCTTTTCTTATTTACATATATATTATAATATATTTTTTTAAAATAATCAATTATTTTTCTTGATTTGCTCTATAAATAATTAATTTCTTTTCTATTTCTGCAAGCTCTTGTCCTATTTTATTAAGTTGGTCGTCATCTGCTTTTATTATCTCAAGCATTATTTCATGAAGTCTCTTCACTATTTTTACTTTCATAAATTCAACTCCCTTCTTTTATTTACATATATATTTTAACAAATTTTTTAAATAAAATCAATGCGGGAACCCTGGACCAGATCCATTTCCATTTAGATCTAGGTCCTTCCGCTATTCTAATTCAATAAAATCATTATATGAACAAGTATGTTTATCATCTAATTTTAAATTAATATGATAATGTCCAAAATAATGATGGTCAAAATCTATTTTATTAAACATCTTATCTAATATTTCTTCAGATTTATGACTTACATCTCTTAATTCTCCGCCATGTTGACATAAGAAGCCTCTGTTTCTATGAAAAACGCTATAAGGACAACAATGAGTGAAAACATAGTCGTAATGACCGGCCACCTCCGCAATATCTTTTTCAGTTATTTGCTCTTGCGGCCACCAACCAACATACTCTATCCTCCACATTTTATCAATACTATCAGCTCCGCCCATACATAATGCTCTTTTGCCATTAATATTCAACTCTAGCCCTCTTGGACAATAGTGTATATGTTCACTATTGTCATATATATCATCTTTTGCGGTATTCCAGCTATCAATAATATCAAAGTTTTCATGATTACCATCGATCCAGTATAAATGAACTCCATTACAATATCTTTCATAGTTAGCAATAGTAGCTTTAGCATCTTTTTGGTCTTTATCCCAATAAATACCCATATCGCCGCAAACTATAATATTACTTTCAGAACCTAAATCAAATTTCCAAATAAATTGCAATATTTTAGTTAAACTACCATGACAGTCACCCGTTACAAAAACACGACCATTTATAGTTCTCATAGTAATCACTTCTCCTTTCTTATTTTACTTCATATATATTTTCTTCAAGTATTTCTTTTGTTACAACTCCTTCTAATTTCCATTCTTTATTAATTATTTTTGTTTTCCATCTATCTAATTCAGCTTCTGTCTCTGCAATTCTTGGAACTATTATTCCTCCATATCCATCATCAGGGTCAATATCTACATATAATAAATCCCATGGTTCTATTAAATCTAATATATTAGAACTTGATTTAGTAATATATCCTTTCATCTGTCCTGTACAATTTATGCTTTCCCATAATGGATTTTGAGGTTGTTCATTATATTCAAATATTTTTATTATTTTCCTTTTCGAGTTCTTGCATAATCTCCTATTTTCATATTTATCAACTTCTTTCCTTTATATAAATATTATATAATATCTTTATTAAAAAATCAATGCGGCAATATGAGCTAAGATTTTTTACTTAAAATGGACAATGTATCATTCAAATAGCAATTTAACAAAATTAGAAGCAAATATATTAAATTTTATTAAGCAAAAGAAAAACCAAAGAATTATTTTTTTCTTTGGTTTCTTGATATATCATTGAAACTCAAAACAATGAGTGTTATTTTAAAAAAGATTTTTGATGCTCCTCACATTAGAAGTAAAATAGAGTGAATTCCAGTCCCCAGAGAGTAAAGAGCCTTATATGAAGAGCTACCTCATATTAATCTTTACCCACCCATAACTGAGCTAAATCTGCATAAGATTGATACTTACTACTTTCACGGGCATTTAGGCAAATCGGTCGAAATTATCGCATTAAATTTCGCAAAACTTTTTCATATTGTGCAGCTTTCCGCTACTTGTACTATTATCCCATTTTATACTGCGTTTCCGCATTCAACTGCACTATTGCTTATTGGTCTTGACGGAATTTTCTTTCTCCACACACCCTATACCCACCACAGGTACCAGGTATTCCGCTTTACACACCCACTGGGCTGTCAAGATTGCAACAATAGGATAATATACCTTATTCTAAACTATTCCATACTTCCACCACTGATACTATTTTTATGCTATTAACATATCGCGGGAGCCAGTTACCCGATCTCCGCATCTCCGTCCATTTAAAGTTCCCACTCTAAATTATGAAGTTAGCACCTTGTGTCCATACCTAGCTTGCTATCGCTAGGTCTTTCATATGGTTCAAAAATCTGTCAAAGAACAATTTATATCTATATAAAAGATTTTTAAGGATTTTGCAACCTCCGCACAGTATTAATTATTCACAGGACTTACACCAATATACGATATTATTTTTATTATATCTTTTATAAACTAATTAAGTAAGAGGCTCAGGATATCCTTTTTATCCTCTATTCTGCTTTACGCACCCTGATTAAGAAGGTTGTCCTATAACAAGGAATTACCATTTTTATCCCACATTACCTACAATTTTACCCACAGTCTCTGTCACATACTAGAACTTAATCAGTATGACGGGATCGGGCCCGCGTGAGGAATTCTCATATTGGTTGCCTCAGGTAATCAGACCAATAATTAAGTGAACTTATTGCCGTAGTTTTTTAAGGAGAACCTCTGTTTAAGCATTACCCTGTTCACTTAGTGGGTTTCACAAACTCCCAAATTTTATTTATTTATTTATTTTGTATATATATTATATAAAAAATTTTTTATTTTGTCAATTTATTCTTTTTCTTCTTCACTATCATTACTATTTGATTTAGAACTTAAAAAACTTACTTTATCTGCGATAAGTGTTAATTTGCCATCATGGTTTTCTAATCTAGCCTTAACTCCTACAATGTCGCCATTTCCGCAATATTCAAATACATTATCAGCAATTCCATTAGTTAATAAAACTGGAACTAAATCGCTATCATATTCTCCATTTTCATTTTTATAACTTCTTGGTATTGCTATTGATATTACTTTTGTTTCCTTATCAAGTTCTTTAATTCTACCTACTAATACACATTGATTTAACATTTTTCATTCCCTCCTTATTACATATATATTATATAATAATTTTTTAAAATTATCAATTAAAGCATCTATGGAATTGAACCAAGTAGCCCTAAAGCTCGATCGCCCTGATTTATTACAATTTCCATATTGCTATTGTAGGATATCACTAATCTATATAAAGGAGAGCCTTTCACTCTTCCATCACACCTGTGCGGACAGGATATAATCCTAATATTCCGATACTTCGATGCCTCTATTTTCTTCCGTGCGTTTATCTTTCGCCATTTATATAGACCAATAATATCTTCGTCTGAAGCATATTATTCCTAGCGAGAGTCGGCTACTAAGTAGCATTGGTTTCTTTATTTAAAGACGCTTTACCATTTACTCTCTATTTGATTATAAGGTATGCCATTAAATAATTATTGCGCGGGCATCAGAGTTCCATCGAAGAAAGCCACTGATTAGCTTTTACCTTTTAATGACCATCACTTCGATTGCTAGTTATATAGGTCATTATATCAATAATTATTTAATGTCATATCTTATAACTCTCAATGCAGACCCAACCTCATCTCCACAGTCCGCTGCCTGTCCATAAACCAATCAAAACAGGGTTTCCTTTTAATAATATTTAACTTTGAAAAATTCGGAGGCTCGCCGTCTAAAACTTATAGCCTCAATTTACAGGTCATGACTCCTGATCCAGCTAACGTATCTTTTCAATATCCATCATTGAATGAAGTTCCGCTCACTTTTCTCTCTATTAACATTGCTTAAGTTTCTTAATAGTTTATCTTGTTAAATTTTTAATTTATATAAATATTATACAATAATTTTTAAAAATTATCAATAACATTTTTAATACCAGTCATCAACTTCAAAATTTGCTTCAACAAATCTTTCATGAGCTATATTAATTAAATAATCATCAATAAAACTTACAATTTCAGTACTATCATAATATTCATTTTCTAATACTTCACTCATTAATTCATCAGCTGCATCAGTATATTCATCTAATCCTATTTCTCTTGCTAACATAGCTTTATATAATTCCTTAAACTCATCTACATTTGTTTCACTTTTAAAACTATCAAATAATTCTTTTGCTGTCCATTTAACATTTTTATTCATTTTTATCACTTCCATTTCTTTATATATTAATTATATAATAATTTTTTTAAATTATCAAATAATTTACTATCCTTAATAAATAATTTTAATACCTCAATAGACTAAGTTTAGAGCTCCCTCTCTACTTAAAATCCCCACCCTCTAACTATAATAACTTGCGTTCTCCATTTCGCCACCACGCCCGAAGGCCTGGGTTGGACTCGAACCAACATATGAGTTTTATAATTAGCTTTCCGCTATATTTTATTAAGGATAGTTTATATGTTTAGCTGTAAATAAAGATTACTTCTTTAATTTACATATATATTATATTATAATTTTTTAAAATAATCAATTAACACATAAATTGTTTTAATATATCAATTATTTTATTTAGTTCTTGTGTATCTTTAAATTCATCTAAAAGTGCGGAAACCATATCTTGGTATCTATTTAATTCTGCTTGGAGCTGCTCGTTTTCTACAAGAGCTTTGGTTAACATATGATTTAATTCAAGAGCATCTCTTAAATCATTTGCGGGAACCGGTTTTTCTTCTTGGGACGCGGTCGTTTCCGCATCTTTTTTTGAATGTAGAAAAAGGAATACAAAAAATCCATATAAAACAAAATATATTAATATTATAATTATCTCTTTACTCATGTTTATCATACTCTCTTTCTTCTTCGCTAACTTTATGACTAACTATACAAGCACTTATAATAAATAAAATAATTATAATTAATCCTATTAAGCCTATTATTTCCATAGTTACCACCATAAACACCAATGTATTAATTTCAATAAATCATACATTTCATTTTTATATGTTTCTAACTTCTCATCATAAATAAAATAATCAACTTCATCACTTATTAAATAATCAGTTATATCAATTAATCTATTTAATATTTGTAATTGAGTATATTCTTTATTATTATAATTAAATTTATGATATTCTAAATTTACAATAGACTTACTATCATCTCTGTAAATTTTTAAATGCTCATTTATCCATTTTGTTAAATTATAATCTAAATTCCAACATTCTTTTTTAATTGTATTTTTCGTTACTATTTTCATATTTTCACATTCCTTTCTTTATATTAATATTATATAATAATTTTTATTAAAAATAAAATAAACTGCGAAAATGGCAGTTTATTAATTAATATCTTTATATCTATTACTATTTAATTTATCAAGCATAACTTGAATTCCGCTTTTACCTTCTAAAATGCTTTGGAAAATTACTGGACTACATCCACTTACGAAAGTAACGCTATCATCTTGTGCATCATCTAGAATTAAATTATGCCTAGCCGCAACATTCCAATACACTAATCTAGGCATTTGCAATCCCGCATTCTCCCATTGCTGTCTAATGGTAGCCATTTCAGTGCGTCTTCTCCATTCATCACGCCAATAAGACCCATTATCAATTTCCATATCTGAGATTACAACTAATTGATCTGGCATATCCGCAGCTTCAATTTGATGAGTAATATACATTTCAAGTAACATATCAAATACCGCAGTTAAATTAGTATTTTCGCATAGGTTTTGTTCATATATTCTTTTAACTCTATCACAAAAATCAATTCCTTCAATTTCAATTAATTGAGGTCTACTAGAAAAACTAATAAAATGATTTTTAAATTCACCAGATATTCTTTCAGCGCAATATATACCAAGAGAAATAGCTACATCTATAGGTTTAACACTACTCCAAGGAGTGGTCATAGAACCAGATGTATCTACTATACACATAGTTTTACATTTTTTGCCTTGTAAATAATCAATTTGATTAGTCCAATATTTATTTATTGCAGCTCTTGCTACTTCATCTAAGTTTAATTTATGACGACCCCAGCCTTCATATTCTATATTATTAGTTACTTGTTTAACTATTTCATATGGATATAATGCGGCGGCGCGGACCTTAGTATCTTTATTCTGGATAAATTCCGCATATTTCTCTTTAGTCCAATCATTATGAGCAAATGCATTTTTATATATTAATCCAGCTTTACTAGGTATTTGCGTAAAGTTAATTTCATCCCATCTATTGCTAGACATCAATGTTTCAACTATATTAATTCTTTTTCTTAACATAGTTAACATATTTCTATATGCTTTATGAGATAATTTAAAAGCTTTTCTTGTTTCATTAGCTAATTGTTTTGTTTCAATAGCAGAAGCATTTTCAGATTTCAACCATTTTGCTAGTAGTGAAACACCTTCTTTTGAATTTTCAGATAATGAATTAATATCTTTTATCATTTGAGAATACATAAAATCATATGCATCTGCGGCAACTGGTGTTTTAGATAAGCAATATAAATCATCCCATCTACCATATTCAGGTATTAAATCTAAATTGCGGAAAGCCGCCTCTTCATCATTTTGAGCTAGCCAATTATAGCATACGCGGAAGAACCTACGTTCGCCTTGCCCGCCTCTTATATCTCTTAAGTAGAACAAACATCTTAAAGCTAGAACTGGATCTTGTTCATATGCCTTTTTAAATAATAATATACAGTCTTCATCACTACGACTGCGGTATGCCCCACCTAGTGCAAATAAATCATAAACTGCATTTAATGTAGATTTATGTGCGATCCCGCCATTTTCAGTTTCTGTATAATTAGTTTGTTTCTTTAATACATTAATAAAATTCATTCTAATCCTCCTTTAAGTCTTTTGCAAGACTTTTATTATAATAATATTATACAAAAAATTTTATTAAAAATCAAGTGTATGGACAATTTTATATAATTTTATTGACACTTCCGCAATATAGATTTAGAAAGGAGAGGTGCATTTTTTATGGCATATAGATTAGTAAGACAAGGAGGAAAAACTGACTATAACTATAAGGAATATTATTTAGATACTTATAGTGATTTAGCAAATGTTCCTACTATTGACGCTTGTCCTGGAAGCGTTGCTTATATTTTAGATACAGGGAAAGTTTTTATTTTAAATAATAGTAAAGAATGGAAAGAACAATAAAAGGAGGGATAGACCGTGGATATCGTAACGTACGCTTTATGTAATAAAAAAGCAAAACAATATACAGATGCAGCAATTAATAATCTACCTAAAGGTATAGTATTTAAAGGTTCAGTTAATTATTATTCTGATTTACCAAATAATGCGGAAATAGGAGACTGTTATACTGTTTTATATTCAGGTACATCTGGATCAGATCCATCTGGAATTGAATATGTTTGAGGTCTTAATACTGAAACTAGTACAGAAGAATGGATTGCTATTGGGCCAGACTTATCAGATTATGTAAAAAATACTGATTATGCAACAAGTAGTGTAGCAGGTGTTGTAAAACCAGGTTGGTATAATTTTGAAGTAAGTAGTGGTGGAAGACCTTATCTAAACTCAAGAACATATGCTCAATATCAAACTGATGAAAATGGTTGTTTTATATCAAAAGGCACACTAGAAAATGTAATAACAGAAAAAGGTCTTGTAAAAAATACTGATTATGCGACAACTTCAACTGCTGGTATAGTAAAAGTATCACCAAATGATTATGGTATAAATACCACTTCAAATGGAATTTTGTATTCTAAAAATGCAAATTATAGCGATTATACAAATGCAAGCAGTAATTTTACAATTAGTAAAGGAACACTTGAAAATGTAATAACAGGTAAAGGTCTTGTATCTAATACTGATTATGCAACAAATGTAACAGGTGGTGTTGTAAAAATAAGTAGCTATTATGGTACAGGAATATATAATGATGGTAAAATATATGCAACAACATATACTTCTAGCCAATATGATAGTGCTGATGACCACAGTTTTATTAGTAAAGGTACATTAGACAATGTTTTAACTGCAACAATAGGTGATATATCGAGTGTATTAGATACAATAAATGGGGAAGTAGTTTAGGAGGTGGATTATGGGAACAATAAGTGATAAATTATTATCCATAAGCTCATCTAAATCTGATTTTAAAGAAATACTTCAATATGCTAATCTAGATATAACTGATGACACTACATTTAGAGAATATGCGGAAGGGGTATTTAATGCTTATATTAATATATTAAATAATCCAAATGATTTATTTAATGTATTACCTAAAAATGCGGCGGCTGCAGGTACAAGTTTAAATATATCTGAAACTATTGCCGCACCAATGCAAATTACATTAAATCCTAGTACTTTAGAACAAGAAACTACTACTGGAAAGAATTTATGCTTTAATGCTGATTATGAAAGTGCAAATACTGCAAGATTTAGAATTGATAAAACTAATCTTCAAAAAACAATTACATTATCTTATATTTCAGATGTGACTTCATCAAATGGAACTATTTATTTATTTACTGATGGAACAAATAGAGGCTGATTAAGTGTAACGATAGAACAAGTAGCAAATACAAGAAAATATGTAAATATAACTTTTAATGATACAGTTTGGAATTATATACAAGAAGCTACATATGTATGGCTTACTTCTTATGCAGCAAATGCTGGACATGTTGCATCTACAGCAGTAAAAGAAGGACAAATTGAAAATGGAAGTATAATGACTAATTACGAACCATATACGGGTTCAATTCCTGCACCTAATCCGTCATATCCACAAACAATACACACTATATCAGGTGATAATAGTATAACAATATGTGGAAAGAATTTGTTTGATGATAGTGAAAAAAGCAATACTTGGGTTGCTCTTGATGGTAGTATTAGTTCTATTGATGAAGCAAATATAATTAAATATAAATGTCAAAGTGGAGATACATTTTATTTAAATGCAACTTTTGATGATCCTAATTCTAATTCGATTATTGTAATTGCTTTTTACGATAGTGATGATAATTTATTAAATAGATATGTTAATTTAAATCAAACAAGTTTATCATTAAATAAAACTGCACCAAACAATACAGCTTATATGTATGCAGGTCATTATTCGATAATACCTACAACAATTATGTTATCAACTGAAAATATAGATTTTGAACCATATCAAGAACAAACAGCACAATTAAATTTAGGAGTAGAAAACTTATTTGATAATACTATTTCAACCGCAGCTTCAAATTGCACAAAAAGTAATGGTATATTTACAACTTCTGCACTAGATGATTGGAACTTGTTTATTATTGGTTTAGGAAAAAATATTTCAATTAAAGAAGGAGAAATATTTTATATAAGTTATGATATAAAATTAAATAGTGGTGATACAAAAAATCTAAATTATTTTGGTAGATTGGCTAACAATGATAATAGTGGACTTACTGACTTTGGAGAATTAGTAGGAACATTTTCTATAAGCGATAAATATCAAAGAGCAATTTGGAAAACAACAGCAACAAGCAATTTTACTGCAACTAGAATGTTAGTCCAAGCAAGTAGTGTAGTAAATAATCAAACATTTTCATTAAAAAATATTCAAATAAGCAAACAATTAGGAAGTTATACTGAATATGGAGAAACACCAATAGAATACTGCAAAATAGGTAATTATGAAGATAAGTTTATTAGAACAAGTGGAAAGAATTTATTAGATATAAGCAAAGTTGTAAAAGGAAGATTAGATAGTGGTGTAGTGGGTTATGAAAGTAATACAACTGCTCTAACTTATACTGATACAAGTTTTAGTTTTACAACAAATGCAAATTATAGGGGTTGTGTAAGTGATTATATTGATGTAAACAATGCAACAAACCTTACTTATTCAACTACTACAATAAGAACAGGAATAACAAATAATATGTCTTGTTATGATAAAAACAAAACTTATTTAGGAAATGCAACAGTATCATATTCAGGAGATTATATTGTAAAATATACATTATTATCAAATACTAAATTTGTAAGAATAGAATTTAATTTAAATAGTTTAGGAACTATAACAATACAAAACTTTCAATTAGAATTAGGAAGTAGTGCTACTGATTATGAACCTTATGGAAATGGAGCATGGTACATAAAAAAGAATATAGGTAAAGTAGTATTAGATGGAAGCGAAACATGAAACAGTAACCAATCTACAGAAAATGAAATAAGATTTAATTCTGGTGTATTATTAAACAGAAGAACTGGTGTTAATAATACAGGTTATTGTAATTATTTCCAAGTAAGAGCTGAAAGTTATCATGAAGGTATATCAATATATAAAAATGATAACAGTGCATATATATGGGTATCAAAATCAATAGCAAGTACAACAGCAGAATTTAATACTTGGTTATCAAATAATAACGTAATACTATATTACATACTAGAAACTCCAACATATACACCAATAACAGGAACACTAGCAAGCCAATTAGATAATTTATATAATTTACAATTAAAATCATATGATAGTATTACAAATGTAAGTCAAACAAATAATGATTTACCATTTATAATGAATTGTATAACATTACAAGATTTAGAATAGGAGGAGTATTATGGGAACAATAACAGATAAATTAAATTATTTAAATGAAACTAAATCACAAATAAAAACAATATTGCAATATGCTAATTCAAATGTAACTGATAATACTCTTCTTAAAGATTATTATAAAAATTTATTTGACGCATATATTAATATATTAAATAACCCAGATGATTTATGAAACAATTTACCTAAATTACCTACTGTAACAGGAACAAATATATCAATAAACAATACAATAAAAGCACCTATGAAATTAGAATTAAGTCCTAGTGAATTAGAACAAGATACTACAACAGGAAAGAATAAATATAACGCCACAACAAGTGAAGCCACAGCAGCAGGAAAAACTTATAGTGCCGATACAACTAAATTCAACGTAAATGGAACAATAAATTCAGAAGGTTTTATTAATTTTAATTATTTTACATTATCCGCCGGGACATATACATTAAGTTGTAAACTAACGAAAGGAAGCGTAGAGAACAGATTTTATGTTGCATTAGCAGATAGTAATAATACTGAATATATTAGTAGTTTTGAATTGAAAAGTTCTAATAATTATACCTTAAGTAAAAGTTTTACAATAGAAGAAGATAAAACATTGAGATTTAGATTGTATGTGTTTACAAATAATGTTTTTCATAATGCCGAAATAAGTTATCAAGTAACTACGGGAAGTGCTGGTGATTATAATTTTGAACCATATACAGGTGGAAATCCTGCACCTAATCCAGACTTTCCAATGGAAGTAAAAGTAGTAAAAGGTGATAATAGTATAAAGGTAGAGAATAAGAATTTGTTATCAACTAATTCATTTACTATGACAAAAGGGGTAAATAGGACAAAACAAATAGACTTTGCAACACCAATACCTGCAGGAACTTATACAATAAGTTGTAAGATTATAAGCAAAAGTGGACTTACTTCTAGTCAAGGTTTAAGTTTTCAATTAATAGATGGTAGTGTATCACCTAGTGTAAATAGAGGAAGTTTTAATCCAATATTAGATAGTTCAACAAGCCCATTTAGTTCAAAAAAAACAACAACAGGGCAGTCAACACACTTATATATTTATTTAAACAATAGTTTAGATGATAGTGCAACAATTACAATAGATGAATTAATGCTTGAAAAAGGTGAAAGTGCTACATCATATCAACCATATCAAACACCACAAACCCAACTAATCTCATTAGGAAATATAGAATATTGCAAAATAGGTAATTATAGTGATAGAATATTTAAAAATGTAAGTGGTGATACTGATTATTCAAGTGAAAGAGATGAGGGAGCATGGTACATAAAAAAGAATATAGAAAAAGTAGTATTAGATGAAAACAGTAATATAGTACAATATGATACTAATGGAAGATATTATATTAATGGAATAATAGGACAAAAAGGTAGTTCAGGAAATCCAAATGCTATGAGTAATTATTTTAATGGTAAGTTTGCTGTTGAAAATGGTGTTATATTTGTTAGTGGTGTAGATGGAAGTATAACTATGATAAATACTGCATATCTTAATGACTTAGCAGGATTTAAAACTTGGTTAGGAACAACAAATCCTATAATTTATTATGTTTTAGCTACCCCAACATATACAAAAATAACAGGAACTTTAGCAAGTCAATTAGAAAATGTATATCAAAAAATGTTAAGTTATAAAGGTCAAACAAATATATTACAAGTTAATAATGATTTAGGATTTAATATAAATGCTAGTGCTTTATTAGATTATAATAATTGACCATCTTCAATATAAAATAATGCGGCGGCCGGTTAAGTCACACAGATCTAGAATAAAGATCTTTGATCGACTTCCGCATCTTTTTTATTGCAAAAAAAATAACCGGTATCCGCATCAACGGATTCCGGTTTGAAAGGGAATGAATGAAATCTAGACAAGAAGAATGTTATCAAGACTCTCGTATGATATATCTACACATTCCGCACTCGATATATCTTTCTACGTTAAGTTAATAACAACTTAATAAAAATGTTAATCAGTACATTTTCCTATGCTTAATTCTATTGCAGTTATCTTGTCTAATTACATATATATTATACAAAAATTTTTCATTTTTGTCAAATATCAAATGGTAGAGTCACTGGGAATCGAACCCAGATTAAGGGTTTAGAAGACCCTTGGTCTATCCATTGACCTATGACTCTAAAACAAATGGCTATTTATTAAATAATTTTATGACTTAGGTCAAGTAGAGTTTCTCCAAAGTTACATTTCATTACTGAAAAGCGCTTTCGCTTTAAAACTATGATGCGGAGTCTCCTGCCGCATGACTTGATTACCACTTAGTTCATACTTTAACTCTAATAAATATCGTTCTAGAAGTTTTCCTTAACAATAATTTGTTTTTATTAACTAGAATAACGTGCCATTATATTTCTTTTTTAAAGTATTAATATTATTATTATATTCTTTTAAAAATTTACTTAAATTCATCATTAATTCTATCTTATCTACTTTATTTATTTCTGCTTTTTCTAAAGCAATTAAAACAGTCTCTATAGCTATTTCTAAAGACTCAACTTCCATATTTTACACCCTCCTAACAAAATTATGGTGGGTGCTGAGGGGATCGAACCCACTAGAATCACAATGATACTCGATTTACAGTCGAGACCGCCTCCTTAACGGTTTACGCACCCATTTTTTAATTTTTGAATTTGTTCATTTATTTTTAGTATTCTACACATATGATAGCTAGTACCAACTACAGATAAAAGTTTTATTATTCTTTCTTTTTCTGCTTTTAATTCTTCTAAAGTCATTTTATTAATATCTTTTTCCATTTTTTACACCTTCCTAAATTAATGGTGCGGGTTTAGGGACTCGAACCCCAGACCTCATGTTTGTAAGACACGCGCTCTAACCAACTGAGCTAAACCCGCATTATATATCTCTAAATGAATAGAATATTCATCTGCACCTCAATGCACTAAGTAGAGATATATATATTATTATATTATCAACTTTACCATTATTATCGCATTTCTTTGATAATTACATTCCATCTAAGATTTTCACTTAGCCCTGAGTCTATATTGCCATAGAACTAGTCTTTAGGCTTTCTCACCGCCACGCGCATGTATAGATACAAAAGCAATAATATAAATAATAAGTATAGATAAGAAGACTTGCACTTCTATTTCCGTGTATCAAGCGGAAGTTTTACTTAAACTATATCTATATATTAAGCAAATATTATTTGCTTACTTCTAATTTGCTTAAATATTTTTTAGCTTGCTCTCTTGTTATTTCTTCATTTCTCATAAAGAATTCTAATAAAAATGTTTTAATTTCATCTTCTTTAATAGATTTAATTACTCTTTTAACAGCTGATTTATTATTTCCCCATTTCTTATAAAAATAAGCAAATAAGAAACCTAATTCTTTATCAAATATATCTTCTTCATCTCTTTTACTTATAGTTTTAGTTCCATCTGTCCAAAATATTATTGTAGCATTTTTATTAATAATATATTTTTTAAGACGACTATAATCATTATAAGAATTCAAATTACTAATTGAGCTTCAATAAGTATTAAAAGTAATTTTTGGTGTTGCAGTTGTAGTTGTAATATACATATTCTATTTCTCCTTTATTTCTTAAAATGGTAGCGGTGGTAGGACTTGAACCTACGATCTTCTGGGTATGAACCAGCTGCTCTAGCCATCTGAGCTACGCCGCCCATTTATTAATATCAATTTCTTTTTCTAAAGTGCACTCATGCTTTAGATGGCGAACCATATCTTTTTTTAATATATTTTAAACCTCATCTAATTTGAGTAAAACCATTAGTTCTTCAGTCAGACCCCGCACTTCTCATCTTTCTTCCAGGTAATGCTTGAGGAATACCATAAGCACCTGAATATCTATTATAAGATTTATAATTTCAACCGCTTTCTCTATTTCATAATTTAACTAAACATTTATAATCATATTCAGTTCAATGATATTTATTAATTACTAAATTATGAGCATATTGCTTATATTTAGATTTGCTACCTTTTACTTTTATTTTCTTTATTTTTTTAGTTTTTTTCTTTTTAACAATAGCAATTGTTGATTTCTTTTTCTTTTTAGCTGCGGCAATGGCTGCTTTGCGCTTCGCATTGGCTAGTTTTATTCTTCTTTGAGCGAGCATTTCCGCATCTCTAATTATTGTATTTAATTTCTTTTCTTTTGTTTCTTTATTCACAACTGAAATTATTTTTTTAATTTTATAATTTTTATTTGTATATTTTTTTATTTTATTTACAAATTCTTTACATTGTTTTTTATTTTTAAAAAAAATCTTTTTATTATTTACTTTAATAGTATAATAAGTAGTATAAAAACTATATTTATTTACTATTATTTCATTTACTGTTGTATTCAAATCAATTTTATAATTATATTCTATATTATTCTTTTGCATATTTTGATTAATTTTATTTAATTTATAATAAACTTTTTTATAACCTTTATTAATATAATAATTTTTTTTATTTTCTAAAACTTGATTTTCATACTTTTGCAATGTAATATCTTCATTTTGATGCATAGTAATATTTACTTCTTTTATGAATATTATAACAGCAAGTATTATAACAATAAATGAAAATATACAATCAATTATTAAATCTTTGTTTAATTTCATAAAAATGCCTTTCTATTCTTAATTAATGGTGGGAGCGGTGGGATTCGAACCCACACGCCTTTTTACGGGCACCGGATTTTAAGTCCGGGGTGTCTCCCTGTTCCACCACGCTCCCATGGTGGCTCCAGGCTGAATCGAACAGCCGACACCTAGATTTTCAGTCTAGTGCTCTAACCTACTGAGCTACAGAGCCAAATTAATGGTGCGGGATGTAGGACTTGAACCTACACACCTTTCGATATGTGCTTCTAAGGCACACGCGTCTACCATTCCGCCAATCCCGCATGGGGTGAAATAAAGGTATCGATCCTTTACCTTCAGGTACACAAGCTGACGTGCTGCCATTACACCAATCTCACCATATTATTATTCACTATTATCAGCAAAAGCTGAACAAATATTATGCCAATCTTCATCATCAAACATACCACATATATATTTTTCAAATAAATTATAATAACATATTTTTAAATATAAATCATTCATTTTTTCTTTATATACTTCTTCAATAGGTAAAATAGTATAATTAGATTTTAAACTAATAATTTTTTCCCATACTGAATTCATAGTTCTAATACCCCTATTAGTCATTTCTTGTCTTATATAATAAGCATAAGAAATAAAATTATCATAATCATAATTTAATACAAAGTTTACCAAAACATGATTTGGAGTTCCATTCTTTTGAATAGCCCCTGCAATAGCAGATAGTTCTCTCCATTGTGCTTGTAAATGCATATTTGGTAATGCTTTAATTAATTTTGTATGCCATAATCTCATTTCTTTCACATCCTTTATTATATAATAATTATATCATATATTTTTATTAAAATCAATAATGGCGCGGAGACTGGGATTCGAACCCAGGCGCCGGTGTTACCGACCTAATAGTTTTCAAGACTATCCCCTTAAGCCAGACTTGGGTATCTCCGCATTATGGTGGGCTGTCAGAGGCTCGAACTCTGGACCCACGGATTAAAGATCCGTTGCTCTACCTACTGAGCTAACAACCCAAAGGTGACTGAGAAGGAGTTGAACCTTCTAACCTCTTAATATAATATTAAGTGTTCTATACCGATTTTGAGCTATCCAATCTATATGGCGCGGAGTACTAGATTTGAACTAGTGGACCGAGAGTATCGATCGACGACTTAGCAAGTCGCTGGTTTAAGCCAAACTCACCCAACTCCGCATTTAATCAGTTATTAATTTTGAAAATATTTCATATTCTCCAACTTTTTCACTTGTTGAAATATTTAGAATATCTCCTTTTTTAGCTTTAGTTCTAGTTAATGATAAATCTTTTAATGAGTCATTAACTACCTCTTGAAATTCTGACATTAATTCAGTACCAGAACCAACAATAGAGAAATTAACAGTTGGAATATCATTAACTATAATTTTTTTATCAAATTTTGCTACAAAATAATTTTTTTTCATAATTCATTTCCTTTCTTATTTTATATTTATATTATAACATTTATTTTATTAAAAATAAAATATTAATGCAGCAGCCGGTCATCCGATTATTCATCGAGATTAATGGTACTATGACCGACAACCGCGCATTATATTCTTATGGCAGGGGATGAAGGTTACGATCCCTCGAGTTGCGATTTGGAGTCGCACAGTTTTCCAATTAGCTTAATCCCCTATATAAAAGAATAATTACATATTATTCTTTTCCTTTATTTCTTCCTGCATAAGTTTCTGTAATTGAATGACAATTTGGACATAAAAATCTTAAATTTTCTAATCTATGGTCATTATGTTTTCCATTAATATGGTCTAATTGTAATGTTAATTTTTGATTTAATCATTCTCCTGTATTTTTGCAAAAAGCGCATTGATATTTTATTTTTCCTTCTTTTACTAATCTTTCTTTTAACCTAGTAATATTTTGATAAGGTGAATTTTTAATTGGCAGGGGCTGTAGGATTCGAACCCACACCACGGGGGTTGGAGCCCCGTCTTTACGGTTTTGCTTACCACTATAGTTTTCACTACCTATTAAATATTTTAGTTTGTGGTCTGGAGTACATCTTCACCATATTATTTTATAACTTAGGTGTGTGATTATCTACTCTCTACGGGCTAGATTATTCTATTCCCTCGGTATTGCCAGTTAAGGGTTTACCGATATCATCACATCCACTTATAAAGTTTCCTCTATAAGGCTCCATCTATATTAAAGACCGCTGTGCTACCGTTACACTAAGCCCCTATGTTTTAAATTTATGGCGGTGCTACGGAGAGTTGAACTCCGACCTTCCGCGTGACAGGCGGATGTCATAACCGTTAGACCATAACACCAATTAATGGCTGAGCTACTGGGATTCGAACCCGGAATAAGCGGTTAACAGCCGCGCGTGATACCATTTCACCATAGCTCAATATGGTGACTCCGCCGGGATTTGAACCTGGAAATGCCGCCGTGAAAGGGCGGTGTGTTAGACCATTTCACCACGGAGCCAAAATAATATTAGTTAGGACTCACACCTAAATCTTACCTCTCCGCGAGGTACGCTCTGTACATTATATAAACTTCTGCAGTGTTTATATAATGGAATATTACACTTTTATTGCTTTCAGTCTCGAGAACTCTAAAAGGTGTCTCTCTTCTTAAGCTACTAATTTAATTTACATATATATTATATAATTTTTTGAATAAAAAATCAATTATTTTTAAATGGAGCGAGCGAAGGGATTCGAACCCTCGTCCTAGGTTTGGAAGACCCACATACTAGCCATTATACTACGCTCGCATTTATATATAATAGATATAGGAAAGGTGGGAGTCGAACCCATAAAGCACCGCCAATCGATAGCCCCTCCCTATATCTAATTATAAACTTAAATGGTGCCGGGTGAGGGACTCGAACCCCCAGTCTACTGATTACAAGTCAGTTGCGATACCAGTTTCGCTAACCCGGCATAATGAATACGCGGTATGCGTATTCGCCGCTCCTTTAACACTTGGTCAATGAGCAAATTATAAGTGGCAGTCCTATAATAGGACAGATATTCGCATTTTTAAGAGGGCCACTATTTCCATCTTAAATTTTTCTAAAGCGATTGTAGAGCCATACTCTCTACTCGGCTAAGTTTTTTTCGTCCTCTTATACCACTCAACTGGTGGGATTCTTCGGGGTCACACTAGAAACCGAATATTAATTCGTTAAAACCCCAGAGTATGTTTATAATTGACTGTCGCGGCAGCCATTTACCTTCAACCAGCCATGTGCACTCGGTCGTCTACACCATCTACCGCTATTAACAGGATTTATTGTTAGGTCAATTATTATTTTTATATCAAGACACAATAAGGATTTGAACCTTTTCAATTAAGTTTTTGCAGAACTCTTTTTTACCATTTATGTTTTGCTGTATGTGTCTATTATTCAGGTATTGCTGCTTTTTTAATTACTTCTACTTTAAATATATATTTATAATATTTAAAAGTAATAAATTTACCACTATTTATACTAAATTCAATATTACGATTAGTAAGTGCTTCCGCAATAATTTGAATTACTTTATCTTTTGTTTCATCTCTAAATGCTTTTTTATTATCATTAATAAGCATTTCCGCACCTTTTTTCATTTTTATATCATAAATTTTATTATCTATAAAAACTAAATCATAAATTCCATCACCAGACATAGAAAATTTCTTTTTATAACTGCCTTCAGGAAAAACAGATTGTAAAAAATCTGCTCCAAATGGATATTCATAATCTCTAAAATCATCATATTTACCAAAAAAAGGTCTACACATTATTATCACTTCACTTTCTATATATATTTTATAATAATTTTATTAAAAAATCAATAAAAATATATAATAAAGAACTATGCTATAAATTTACACCAGACCACCTGTTCTTAATAAGAAGGAAGCATCTTATTTTTAAATTAAGAATAAGATGAAAAACTTATATATCTAAAAATTAGATTTTTTATTTGGTGTCCCTACTAGGATTTGAACCCAGATCCCATGATCCGTAGTCATGTGCTCTATCCATTGAACTATAAGGACATTTATTTTATTATTTTATAAAATAATTGGTAGAGAGTCAGGGATTTGAACCCTGGGCCTCCGACGTATCAGATCGGCGCTCTAACCTGCTGAGCTAACTCTCTATGGTGGACCTGACGGGAATCGAACCCGTGTCCTAAAATAACACTATATCAGACAATCTCATTCTTACATTACAAGCTTCACCATACATCTATATGGATCAAGGTGACGATTCGATCCCTATCTCATTATGTTCACCTACGTTCAGAGAAGGTCTTAATTGTTAAGTTAATTCGCAATAGTCAATCCAATTAAGAAAAAATCTTCTATGCGGCAACCCTTGCTAGTTAATACGACTATACTTTTTCTGGTTGCTTCCCGATACTTATATAGAAGTTGCTTAGCACTACGCGAATGCTACACAATTAAATGTGAATAAAGATTTAACCTTATTAGCCATTTTTGAAAAAATATTTCCGTTTATTTTTGTTTGTGCCTTTAAAGTAACTGCCTACTACTTGTATTCTGATACCATACCATTCTAGTCGAACCCAAAACAAGCCCATAAAATAAATGCGGCAGCCGGTCAACCGTCCTTTTATCAAGACTTATCAGGCTATGACCAGCTGCCGCGCATCACATATAATAGGAAGGTTGTTGTGATATAAGTAGCCATAAGTAAGATTTGAACTTACATTTCCATAATGGTGTTTTACATTAAACTATTATGACATTGGTGGACAGTGAGGGACTCAAACCCTCGACCTCCTGAGTGCAGGTCAGGCGTTCTATCAACTGAACTAACCGCCCAATTGGTTGTCGGAGCAGGATTCGAACCTACAAAATGCTAGAGTCAAAGTCTAGAGTGTTGCCATTTCACCATCCGACAATATGGTTGCGGTAGGCTGGATTTGAACCAGCGACCTCCGGGTTATGGGCCCGACGAGCTACCAGACTGCTCTACTCCGCGATATTAAGAAGCGTAGTATTAGTCGGCCCTACGCAAGGCTTGGTTTCATGTTGCTTTTTTTATGGGGTTAGAACATCACCACCGCAGTCTCCCCAATCTTTTTCATTTACAAATATATTATAAAATATTTTTTTAAAATAATCAAATGTTATTTATTTATCAATATTTTATTTATCAATTTTCACAGAATTACCCAATTTCCTATATTTTTTACCACTGCCAGCTGGATGTTCTTTTACAAAAGCTGCAGCTTTTTCTTTTAATTCCCTTCCAATAGCAGTTAAATATTTAGTAGCCATAGGATTTCTTTTTAATTTTTTATTAGTTTTACCTTTTCTATCTAAATTATGTTGAGTAATACTATATTGAGACTCTCCTGAGCCAGATTTACCTTTTTTTCTTTTAGCCATTTCTATTCACTCTCCTTTTATTTACAAATATATTATATTATAAAAATTAATAAAAATCAATAGTAATAATAACATGCGGGAATCGCTTTACGATCTGGATCTCAGGTCGATGTAACTTAAGCGACTGCCGCATACTCATTAATATATTTTATAATTATATTCATAAGTAATAATATATTAATATTTCCTTTATTATTTTTAAATTGAGGTTTTAAATAATAATAAATTATTTCTTAATAATATTATTAATATTCTTATAAAATATAACATACAAGAAACTATTCACATTAGATTATATTAGATACAGTCTTTTGCTGTTTGTTTCTTTTAAAATATATAATAAGTTTATTATTGAGAAATTAGTTTAAACATCAACGCCGCGAGAAGGCTTCCTCATGTTGACCTGGAGGTAGGAAAGGGATTTGAACCCATGGATCGCGGAGTTGCAATCCGCTGCCTTAACCAAACTTGGCTATCCTACCATAAAAGGAATAATAAGATTAAAAAATAATATGTTTTTTAAATTTATTCAATTACTATATTTTTAGTTTCTTTTTTTAATTCTTTTTTCTTATTAGGAATTGTTATATATAACAAACCATTTTTTGCTGTTGCTTTAATTCCAGCTAAATCTAATTGAGTTTCATCAAGAGCAAATCTAGAATTTATTGAATATTCTTGACCTGTAATAGTATCTTTTGTTTGCCCTTTTATAGAAATAAATACTTTACCATTTTCACTTTCATTAGTGATTTTTAAATCTTTTTTATCAATACCTAGGATATTATGAGTAATAAGCATTTCTTTTTCACTATTTTTAATAGTATAAGGGTGCATATCTTTTTCCTCTCTATTAAATTTATAAGTTTTTTTATCCCAATCTAAAGGGAATAAAGTATCTATAAAAATATCATCTAAATCAAACATACTAAGACCTCCTTAAATAAAACATCTTATTATTCCTTTTCATATTAAATTGTATCAAAATTTTTATAAAAAGTCAATTTCCGTACTATAGCCCAAATGTTTCCATTAATTTTCTAACATTATCTTTTTCTTCTTGAGATACTTGCGCAATTGGTTTAGGTTCTTCTGAAAAATTAATCATTTCATTATTAGATTCAATAGCACCTGGAATTGCTATATCTCCATTTGGCTCTACATTTACTTTTGCGCAAGTTAATGAACATTTTAATTGAATATCTTCTCCATTTTCTTTATAAGGTATGCGAATATCCTTTTCATAAATAAAACTGCCTGGAAACATATTTAAAATTATTTCAGTTACTTTTGCTTTTGTTTCTGCTCCTTTTAATGCCATATTTCATTACTCCTCTCTTTTATTGTCTATTTTTTCATAAACACCTGCTTTTACATAAAGATCTGCCTTTTCTAATGTTTTTGCAAGGTTTTCAATATCTTCACACATGCGGCAAGGCGCTCCTTTAAGACATTTTTTCCCGCATTTTATTCTTTTATCTACAAATCTTGGAATTATAAATTTATTGTCTAGTTCAGAATCAAATCCCTTTATAATTTCATTTAATTTTCCAATTCACTTTTTATCTTTACAATAAATTTCATAATAAGTATCAATTTGTTTGTCAGCATCATAAAATTCAATAATATCAATATATTTAGAATATTTATCTATATCTTCAGGTCTAATAAAAAAAGTTTTTAATGGATTAGATTCTTCCCATATAGTTTGAGAAATATTAGGATAAACTCTAGATTGAACTTTATATTTAGCAGCTATTTCCGCAACTTTATCTAATTCAAAACCTAAAATTCCTATAATATAAATATCACTAACTCCTCATTCGCATAATCCAATAAAAGTTTCTCAATTATCAACTTCTGTTTCAAAAAAATATCTAGAAAATAATTTTTTATCTTGTTTTATTATATCATAATATTTAACTGATAATTTTAAATATAAATTATTATATTTATTTAACAAATCTTGTAAAAATTTTATATCAACATCTAAATTCTCAATATATAAATTAATTCTTTTATTAGTATGTAAATCTAAAAAATCTAATAAAGTGTTATCTTTACTATTATATTTAATAGTTCATTCCGCAACTTCATTTATATATTTACTTTTTTCTGTATCTCTATTATAATTAAAACAATAGTTCATAAATCCTCCTATATCAAAAAAGTAGTTTAGATAAACTACTTCATCTTATAATAATTATATCATAAATTTTAATATTAGTCAAATGTGAAATTACAATTAATCCAATCTAATAATTCATGTTCATCAGCTATTGTAATTTCACAATCATAAATATCTAATTTATTCATATAATAATTTAATATTTCTAAATTAGTATTAAAAGAAGAAAAATCTTTATATGATTTTATATCTTTAATAATTTCATTTTTTATTTGATTTTTAAATTCATCACTAATTCTAATATGACTACGAATACCTTCTGTAAACATGTCTCCTTCAAAGTCTTTACTAACATCAAAAGGATTATAAAAATTATTGCTCATTTCCACACCTCCTAATCATTAAATCCAGCATAATCAAAAATAACTGGAGCTTTTCCTATATATCCTATATTTGGACTTCTTAAATCAGTTATATCATATTCTTCAATAAATTGTTTTAGTTTAATATAATATTCTTCTCCATAATAAACATATAAATCAGCTTCCCAAGAAGTATTAATATAATCAAAACAATGTTCATCAATAATATTAGCAACTTTATTTTTATCTTCTTCTGTACTAGAAGAATGACTATAATCATGTATAGATTCAAGAGGCTCAGCAATTTCTTGAATATAAATAGGATAATTATTAATATATTCAATTATTTTTGTTTGTAAGAAAGCTTGCTCTACTTTATTTTCAAAAGCTAAATTATATCTATTTGACTCTTGACTACAATAGTCCCAATATTCATTACCTTCTTCAGCTCCGCATAATTCATACCCATCACATAATTGAAATGGAATTTTAATAACAAATCCTAAATCTGGAAATATTAATACTCCTTTTGTAGCTCCTGTCCCAACTTTAAATCTATATTTTGAATATTTTTCCTTAAAAATTTCTACTACTTTTTCATCAAAATATTCTTCTTCTAATTCATTAAAATCACATCTTTCAAGAGCTTCTAATATATCTTTTAATTCATTTTGATATTTTTCATATAACATTTATTCATCACCTCTTTCATATATAATTATTATATAATTTTTTATTTAAAAAATCAATAAGATTTCATTTATTTAGGATTTGATTTTTTATAAAATTTTTTATATAATAATTTTAAATATAAAAAGGAGAAAAAATATGAATGAAAAAGTATTAAATGAATATAATAATTTAATAAAAAAATATGGAGAAAATCAAATATTGTTTGCGGCAGCCGCAGGTCCAGGATTATTAAATTTAGAATCAAAAGAGAATATGCAAATATATTATTGTATAATTCCAACAGAAGAAGAATTATATAATAATAACCCATTACCGCTAACTGCAATAGATATACGAACATTAGTAAATTTTATAAATGATAAAAATACTTTTATTTATGAATGGCTATTATCTCCATATAAAATAATAAATCCTAAATATGAATATTTATTTAATCAAGATTTATTAAATACAATTCAATTATTATTTTTAAATAATAATAAAGATATTATAAATAATATAAAAAATATAATAAAACAAATAATAATAAAATCTTTTGATTCACCAACACAAGAGCAAGAATTATTATCAATTATTACAAATACAGAAAAGAAAGTTTTAAAATATATAATTGAAGATTTTAATAATGAAATAGAAGGAGATGTTAAAGTAAGCCAAGCTACATTAAAATATAATATTTCAACTTCTGTATTTAGAACTCTATTTTATAAATTAAAAAATTATAATGTTGCGGAAATCGATTCTCGCGGTGTCAAAGGTACTCATATTAAATTTAATAATTTATCTAATTTAAAAATTTTAATTGATAAAAATAATAATTAATATTATAATAAATATATAAAATTAAGAAAGGAGAAATGAAATATGATTAATCCAGGTACAAAACAAAGAGAACTAGCTTATGTAGTAGCTATTGATGCAATAGAACCAATAGAAGGTTCAGATAACTGTGAGGCGGCAATAGTAGGTGGATGGAAAGTTATGGTTAGGAAAGAAACTTTTCAGCCTGGAGATAAAGCAGTATATTTTGAAATAGATAGCAAATTACCTGAAACTGAAACATATGAATTTTTAGCAAAAAAACATTATAAAATAAAAACGCAAAAATATACATTTGGAGGTCGTGGTAATTTTATTAGTCAAGGACTTTTAATGTCTTTTAAAGATTTTAATTGGGATAATGATAAATATGAAATAGGGGAATTTTTAACTAAAGAATTAGGAGTTACTTACGCTATTGCTGATGATAATAAAAGAAAAACTTCAGTAAATAAATACGCAAGAATGAAACAAAGAAATGCTAAATTATTTGCTAAATATAATTTTTTAAATAAAATATATGCAAAACCATTTGGTAAAAAAGTATTATTCTTAATTTTAGGAAATAGACATGACGCTAAAGCTTCCTTCTGGCCTGAGTGGGTAGTAAAAACAGACGAAGAAAGAGTTCAAAATCTACCTCAATTATTTCCAGGTGATGATACTGAATGGTTTGTAACTGAAAAAATAGATGGAACATCAACTACATTTACAATGAAAAAAGGCAAAAGAAATAAATATGAATTCTATGTATGTTCAAGAAATGTAGTTTTTGATAAACCTGACAAACAATGTTTTTATGAAACAAATGTTTATACTCAAATAGCTGAAAAATATAATATGGAATTTGTTTTACATAACTTATTATATACATCAGGAAATGACATTACATTTGTAACTATACAAGGAGAAACATATGGTAAAGGAATCCAACAAAGAGATTATCATATGGACGATGTAGATTTTAAAGCATTTAATTTAATATTTGGACATAAAGACGGCAGTATAGAAAGATTAAATCCAAGAGAAATGACGGACTGATTAGATTTATATCAGATCCCATGTGTTCCTATTTTGGACGAGCATTTCCGCCTACCAAATACAATAGATGAAATGGTTGCCTATGCAGATGGCAATTCTGTTATTGATAACGATTATAGAGAAGGAGTAGTATTAAGAACTTATGATGGAGTTAATTCATTTAAAGCTGTTTCAAATACTTATCTTTTAAATAAAAATAATCAATAAAGTAGATTATTAATACTTTATTGATTATTTTTTTATTTTATGATATAATATTATATATGAAAGGAGTTGAATAGAATGGCAAGAAAAAATCAAGAGATAACAAGTAGTGATTTCTATTGTACTAAATGTGGAAATAAAGGACTTCCTATAGTAAGAACAAAAGGTCATCAAAGAGAGCCAGGTCATTTAAAAAAATTATATTGTATTTATTGTCAAGAAGAAGTTAATCATGTAGAAATTCGAGAAATAGGCGGATATGATATAAATGATTTTAAACAAGAATATAGTTTAGGCAGATTTGTAGATGGAAATAGAATAGATATTAAAGATTTACTAATTTGTTCTTGCGATAAATGTGAATATAATATAAATGGTAAGTGTTGGAATTCAAATTATTCTAATGATTGTAAACATAGAATTAAAGAAGGTGATAATAATGAGTAAAATGTATGTCGTTATAGGAGCACCAGGATGCGGTAAGAGTACCTATATTAAAAATCATAAAAAAGAAAATGAAATTGTTATATCAAGAGATATAATTAGATTTAATATGCTTAAAGATACTGATGAATATTTTTCAAAAGAAAAAGAAGTGTATAATGAATTTATTAAACAAATAGATGCGGCAATCGCTGCTCAATCTGACATATGGGTCGATCAAACCTCTTTGAACGCGGCTGCCCGCAATAAATTATTTACTAGAATAAAACAAAAACCTAATCAAATTATAGGTATTTATTTTACTACACCACTTGATATTATATTACAAAGAAATTCTCAAAGAACTGGTCGTGCATTAGTTCCTGAAGATGCTGTAATAAATATGTTTAATGCATTAACTAAACCTACTTTTGAAGAAGGTTTTACTGATATATGGGAGGTAGAATAAAATGTGGTTTTTTGAAGTGAAATATGGAAATAATTGTTTGATAGGCGGACATTTTTATTCACGAGAAGAAATGTTTGAATGGTTTAGCTCTCATTTAGCTTACTATACTTTTGAAGATAATTTTTATGATTTACACATTTGGGAAACAAAAGAGGAGGAAGAATAATGAAGAAAATATGTAGAACTATTAAATTGAAAAAATATCAAACTGATATAAAAGAAATATTAAATAATATGGGTAATGAAGATAAAAAATATTATATTTTATATGCAGATAGTACATATAATTATGTATGAGGGGTAGGAGAACTTATTAAAGTTCTTGAACAAGATCATATTCATGAAGTTAGATGTATTTTTGAAGAAGCTGATAAAATTTTAATAGATAGAAATATAATCATAAATACAGATGAAATAAAATAAGGAGGTTATTATGGAAAACAAAATTTGGTTTACTAGTGATTTACACCTAGGTCATCAAAAAGAATTTCTTTGGGGCCCAAGAGGTTTTAATTCTAGCCTAGAACATGATGAAACAATCATCCAAAATTGGAATTCAGTCGTGGATTATGAAGATGATGTCTATATTCTTGGAGATTTAATGCTAGAAGATAATGAATATGGTATTAAATGTATAAATCGCCTTGCTGGAAATATTCATATCATTTTAGGGAACCATGATACAGAAAGTCGTATAACCTTGTATTTAGAACAATGCCCTAATGTAATTGAAATTACTTATGCAAAAGAATTAAAAATAGGTAAAAATTATTTCTTCCTATGCCATTATCCAACTTGCGTAGGAAATTTTGATGATAATAAAAAAATATGGTGCCTATGTGGACATAGTCATACTAAAGATAAATTTGTAGATATGGATAAAAAAAGTTATCATGTCGAATTAGATTGTCAAAATAATTATCCAATAGAAATAAATGAAATTATAAAAGATATAAGGAGGTTTAAAAATGAAAATTCAAATGAAAACAATAGCATCAGAATATAGTGAAGAAACAGGTTTATCAAGTGTTACAATAGCAACTGATATTGGCTTAATTACTGGATATGCTTCATTGCACCCAGAAGATGCGGAAATAGCTTCTCGTTATGCGGGTTGTCGTTATGCGGAAATGCGTGCTGGAATTAAATATATGAAATCTAAAGCAAAAATTGCTAAATATCAATTAGAACCATTAAAAAGAATATATAATGAATTGACAAATAAGAAAAATTATGATATTAATAATAAAGGTATTAAATTATTAGAAAAAGAAATATATACTCTTGAAGATGATATTACAACTTACAATACACATGTACAAACCCTAAATGAAAGATTGCAAAAAGCTATTGAAACAAGACCTAATATAGTAAAAGATATGATAAATAGAAAAAAAGATAATGAATAATTATCTTTTTATTTGAAAGAAAGGTGTTTTATATGATAGAAATATATGTAGATGGGTCAGCAAAAGCAAATGGTAAAGAAAATAATTGCGGTGGCTTCGGTGTATGTGTCTTAGTTCCAGATGAAAGTAGAAAAAGCGGTTTCCGCATTGATTATACTATATCTAAACAATTTAATAATGTAACTAATAATCAAATGGAATTGCAAGCAATCATTTCCGCCCTTAACTTGACTCAGTCTCGGTACAAAAATAAAAAATGTATCATCAAATCAGATTCAGCCTATTGTGTTAATATGTTTAATGATTGGATATATAATTGGCAACGTAATGGCTGGGTTAGACAGAAAAATCAACCTATTGAAAATTTAGATTTAGTTAAACAAATATGGGAGTATTGTAAAATAGAATGGCCTAACTTTACTGTTGAAAAAGTCCCAGGACATTCAGGCTTATTAGGTAATGAAGTTGCTGATAGCTTAGCTACAGATAATCAAACAAAATTACATAAAATTTTTGAAGAAAATGAAGATTTATACGATATGGCATTAAATTTTGACTTACAATAAAAAATATGTTATAATTTTATATATAAAAAGAAAGGAGAATATTAATGGACAATAAACTTTATAATAAAGATTCGATAGAATCTTTATCTCCTCTTGAATTTACTCGTCTAAAGCCAGGAGTTTATGCCGGAGATACTACTTATTCGACACAGCTTTTAGTTGAAATAATTTCTAATGCTGTTGATGAATTTAGATTAGGTCACGGTAATCAAATAGATATTTTGATTAACAATGAAGAAAAAAATACTAATATAACAGTTAGAGACTATGGACAAGGATTTCTTGTAAACGAAATGCGTGATGATGGAAAATCTATTCTTGAGGCCGCCTTTAGTGTTTTAAATACTTCAGGTAAATATCGTGAAGACGGGACTTATGAAGGAACTTCATTAGGTTCTTTTGGTATCGGTTCAAAAATCACAACTTTCTTATCTCATAATTTAGAAGTAACGACATATAGAGATAATAAATATGAAACTGTTATTTTTAAAGAAGGTGTATTTCAAGCTAGAGGAACTGGTAATTTAATTCATCCAACTGGAACTATTGTTAAATGGACTCCAAGTGAACAATTCTTTACTCATACTACTGTTGAAGAAAATAAAGTAAAAACTTTATTAAATACAATAAGTTGTTTATGCCCTGGGTTAAAAATAATTTTAAATATTAATGGCGTTCAAACTGAATACTTCTCAGAACATGGACTTAATGATTTAGTTGATGAAGCTGTTAAAGGTAAAGAAATTATTATTAATAGATTTAATATGAAATATGCTGAAGGTAAAGAAAAATTAGATATGGTATTAACATATACATCTAATTATTCACTTATACTTGTTCCATATGTAAATACAGGTTTGACAGAAAAAGGCCCACATATAACTCAAGTTAAAACTATAATTACAAGAGAATTTAATAAATTCTTTAGAGATAAAAAATGGTTAAAAGATAAAGAAGAAAATTTAACTGGAGATGATATACAAGAGGGAATGTATATAGTATTTAATATGACAGCTCCTAATGTTGCATATGATGCTCAAGTTAAATCAACAGTAACTAAACTTGATATGAGTAATTTTTCAAATGTTATTGTTACTAATTTACAATATTGGCTAACTAATAATGAAAAAGAAGTAAAAATAATATTTGATAAGGCGGCAGCCGCTAGAAAAGCTAGAGAGGCAGCAAAGAGTGCTCGTGAGAGAGTTAGAGAAAATAATAAGAAAAAAGAAAAAGCATTAAAATTTGATAGTAAACTAGCAGATTGCTATTCAAAAGATAGAGCTCGATGTGAGATATACATAGTAGAAGGAGATAGCGCGGCTGGTAATTTAAAAATGGCTCGTGATAATGAGTATACCGCGATAATGCCAATTAGAGGTAAAATTTTAAATGTAAGAAAATCTTCTTTGGATAAAATTCAAAAAAATGCAGAAATTATGACTATGATTGAAGCATTTGGTTTAACTGTAGATACAAAAACAATGAAATTAACTTATAAAGAAGAAGACCTTCGATATGGAAAAATTATAATTGAAAGTGATGCGGATATTGATGGAAGTCATATTAAGAACCTATTTTATACTTTTATATGGACTTTTTGCCCTCAACTAATTATAGATGGACATATATATGCAGGAGTGCCTCCACTTTATAAAATTACCGAGAATAAAGATAAATACATATATTTAAAAGATGATGCCGCTCTTGAGGATTATAGACAAAAAAACGCAGATAAAAAATATATAGTAAACCGTCTTAAAGGATTAGGGGAGATGAATGTAGAAGAGACCTCAATCCTTATAGATGAAGATAAAAGAATTATTAAACAAATTACTGTTGAAGATATTGAAAAGACAGATGGCTTGTTTGATGACCTTATGGGCAATTCAGTTATTCCGAGAAAACAATTTATTAAAGAACATAGTCATGAAGCTACTTACGGAGTTTAGCTATGGCTGGTAAAGTAAAAAATTTAATAGGTTACACCACAGAAAGTGGTGTAACTGTTATTAAAAGAACTGAAAACAAAGGCGGAAAGCCACAATGGTTATGTAAGTGCTTTTGCGGAAAAGAATTTATTACTAGATCAGACGCTCTTAAATCTGGTCATACAAAATCTTGTGGCTGCTTACAAAAGAAAAAGGCATCTGAAAATATTATAAAAAGAAATAAAAGTTTAGCATTAGATTTAACTAATCAAAAATTTGGAAGATTAACCGCTTTATATAGTTTGGGTATTCCTGAAAAAGGTGGTACTTCTATTTTATGACAATGTAAATGCGATTGCGGAAACCATTGTCAAGTTGCTGCTTCAAAATTAAAAACTCATTCAATAATGAGTTGTGGTTGTCTTTCTTCAAAAGGAGAAGCAAAAATTCAATCTATTTTAGAACAAAATAATATTATTTTTGAAACACAAAAACAATTTGATAGTTGTAGAGTAGGGAATAATATTAAAGCTAGATTTGATTTTTATATTCCAAATGAAAACTATTTAATAGAATATGATGGAAATGTACATTATTATTGTAATAATCAAGGTTGAAATAATGAAGAAAATTTAATAAAAGTTAAAAATAATGATAAAATTAAGAATAAATGATGTAAAGAGAATAATATTCCTTTAATAAGAATTCCTTATACTATCTATAATGTTATCTCTTTAAAAGATTTATTATTAGAAACAAGTAAATATATTGTAAATGTTATAGAGGAGGAAGAAGATAAAAATGGATAATACAAATGAATTAATAAAAGAATTAAGTACTAATTTTATAGAATATGCTGCAGCTTGTAATTCTGATAGAGCTCTACCAGATTCAAAAAGTGGGTTAAAACCAGTTGCAAGAAGAATTTTATTTGGAATGTTAGAAGGTGGAAGAGTCTCTAGTAAACCACATGTTAAATGTGCTAGAATCGTAGGAGATGTAATGGGGTCTTTACATCCTCATGGCGACTCTTCAATATATGGAGCTCTTGTAAGATTATCTCAACCTTGGATTATGAGATATCCTCTTATAGATTTCCATGGTAATCAAGGTAGTATCAATGGAGACGGGCCTGCCGCATATCGCTATACAGAAGCAAGATTATCAAAAATTACAGAAGATGGAATATTAAAAGGATTAAAGAAAAAAAATGTAGATTTTATTCCTAATTATGATGAAACAATAGAAGAGCCAGTTACCCTACCTGCTATATTCCCTAACCTATTATGTAATCCAAATACAGGGATCGGAGTTGCAATGGCATGTAACTTCGCTCCACATAATTTATGTGAAGTGGCTACAGCTATATATGATTATATGGATGGTAAAGAACCTATGTTACCGGGTCCTGATTTTCCAACAGGTGGACTTATTATTAATATGAATGATATTCCAAATATTATGAAAACAGGACACGGAAGTGTAAAAGTTAGAGCAAAATATAAAACTGAAGGACAAAATTTAGTATTTTATGAAATCCCTTATGGAACTTCTACTGAAAGTTTAATTGCAGAAATTGGTGAAGTTGCAGAAGCAGATATTCCTGAAATAGTAAATATTAGAAATGAAAGTAATAAAAAAGGTTTAAGAATTGTTGTTGAATGTACAAAAGGTGTTAATCCAGATGCAATAGCAAATAAATTATTCTTAAAAACTGATTTACAAAGTAGTTTCTCTTATAATCAAGTTGCTTTAATAAATAAAACTCCTACTGAAGTTAATTTAAAAGATTGTATTAAAATATATTTAGAACATAATGTAAATTGTTTAATTAAAGAAACTCAATTTGATTTAAGTGCTGCGGAAGCCCGTTTAGAAATAGTTAATGGGTTAATTAAAGCATTAGAAGATATTGATAACATAATCGCGTTTATTAAGAAGTCTGAATCAAGTGCTGCCGCTAAAGAAGGATTAATAAAGGAATATAAATTTACTGAGCCTCAAGCTAAATCAATTGTTGCTATGAGATTAGGTAGTTTAGCTAAATTAGAAAAAATTGAATTAAATGAAGAAAAAACTCAATTAGAACATGATATTGATGGATATAATTATACATTAAGTCATGAAGATGCTCAATTATCAATAATTAGAACAAGATTATCTGATTTAGTTAAAAAATATGGAGACAAGAGAAGAACTGAATTAGCACAAATAGAATTACCTAAAGAAGATAAAGAGGTTGCCGCAGTTATTCCAGAGGATGTAGTTATTATATTATCTCAATCTGGAGATATTAAAAGAATAGCTAAATCTAGTTTCCGCACTCAACATAAAGGTGGAAAAGGTATTAAAACAATAGATGATGCTATTATGGCTACTATTAAAACTAATACTATTGATACTTTATTACTATTTAGTGATAAAGGAAAAATGTATCGTATATTAGCAGATAAAATTCCTGTAGGAAATAACACTTCAAAAGGTGTTAATATAGCGACTTTAATTAAAATTGACCCTAATGAAAAAATTATTGCTATAACAAATTTAGCAAAAGAAAATAATAAAAAATATGTTGCATTTATTACTAAAAAAGGTTTATTTAAAAAAACTTTATTAAGTGAATATATTAATACTAAAAAGTCAACGGGGATTGCCGCGATTAATCTAAAAGATGGAGATAGTATTGCTAATATTGAATTAATAGATGAAGAAGATTTTATTATAATAACTAAAAAAGGTATGTCTATATGTTTTGAAACTAAAGAGATTGCGGCAATAGGTAGAGTGACAGCAGGAGTAAAAGCAATTAAATTAGATGAAAATGATGAAGTTATTTCGGGATTACCTATTGATTTAAAAAGCAATAATGCAATAAGTATTATTACGGCTGAAGGATTAGGTAAAAAAATCGCAGCAACAGATTTCTTTATTCAAGGTAGAGCTGGAAAAGGTCTTTGCTTATATAAAGACCATGAAGTAGTAGGTGTTTCTATTATTAATAATGAAGATAATTTATTATTAATAGGTAGTAAATCTATATGTGTTCCCGCAACTGAAATCCCCTTAACAGGTAGATCTGCTATTGGTAGTTATATTATTAAAGACAGTAAAGTAAAATCAGTTATAAAATTATAGAAAGGAGTATTATATGGTACAAGAAGTTAAACAAACTCCTTTAACTATTGAAATTCCTTTTGAAGAATATAAAGAACTTTTAATAATTAAAGGCCGTTATGAAGAGTTAAAATCTCAACAAAATATTCCATGGACAGTTAGACCAAATGGGGCAACTATAACATATACAAAAGAACAAGATAAAGAACTAACTCCTCCATATCAAGTGACTTGCTAAAAGTCACTTTTTTGATTTCTATTAAAAATAATGATATAATTATTATATAAAGGAATGGTGAAGATTATGGAAAATAAAATAAGAGAATTAATTGATAAATTAAATTATTATACTAAACTTTATGATGAAGGTCATCCAGAAATATCAGATTATGAATGGGATAAAATGTACTATGAATTGCAAGATTTAGAAAATAAAAATCATATATATTTTAAAGATAGTCCTACTCAAAATATTGATTATCAAGTTGTTAATAAATTAAATAAAGTTCAACATAATCATCCTATGCTATCTCTTGATAAAACAAAAGACATAATGGTAGCAGATACATTCTATAATAGTCATAAATCTATTGCTATGGCAAAAATGGATGGATTAACTTGTTCCCTTCGTTATTTAAATGGTAAACTTATATCTGCGGAAACCCGCGGGAATGGCATTGAAGGCGAAGATATTTTACATAATGCTTTACAAGTTAAAAACATTCCTAATAAAATTGGTTATTATGAAGAATTAATTATAGATGGAGAAATTATTTGTACTTGCAATGATTTTAAACCTTTTGAGAATGAATATAAAAATCCTAGAAATTTTGCTAGTGGAAGCATTAGATTATTAGATAGTAAAGAAAGTGCTTCAAGAAATCTTACTTTTGTTGCTTGGGATTGTATAAAAGGTTTAAATTTAGATAATCTATCTGATAAATTGCATTGGCTAGAACAATTAGGTTTTACTATTGTTCCAAGAGGAAACAGTTTTTATACATTTCCAGTTCAAATAGAACATATTCAAGATGAATGTAATAAACTAGGATATCCAATTGATGGAATTGTTATTAAATATGATAATTGTAAAGAATATGAAAATGCAGGTAGAACAGACCATCATTTTAAAGGCGGATTAGCATATAAGTTTTATGATGAAGAATATGAAACCACTTTAAAAAATATAGAATGGAGTATGGGAAGAACTGGAGTGTTAACACCTGTAGCTATATTTGAACCTATTGAAATAGATGGAACTGAAGTATCGCGAGCTAATTTATTTAATTTAAGTGTAGCTAGAGAAACTCTTCATGGTACTCAATATAAACTTGGTTGGAAAGGACAAAAAATAAATGTATTTAAAGCTAATCAAATTATTCCTCAATTAAGTTGGTCAGAAGAAGATGACGAAAAAACTAAAGCATATTTTTCTTATCCTGCAAGTTGCCCTATCTGTGGCTACTCAACAAAAATAAAAAAAGAAAATAATGTTGAAGTATTACTTTGTGATAATGAGCAATGTGAAGGAAAATTATTAAATAGAATAGAACATTTTTTTAGTAAAAAAGGTTTAAATATAAAGGGTATATCAAAAGCAACAATAGAAAAATTAATAGATTGGGGATGGGTTAATAATGTATCAGATGTATTCAAATTATATGAACATGAGACAGAATGGAAGAACAAAGCGGGTTTTGGAGAAAAGTCTGTTAACAATATTATCACATCCATCAGAGAAGGTTCTAATTGTGACCTCGAGTCCGTTATCAGTGCAGCAGGCATTCCTCTTATTGGTAGAACAGTGGCCCGACAAATCTCAAGTATCTTCGATACATACAAAGATTTTAGAGAAGCCGTTATCGGGGATTATGATTTTTCAGAGCTAGATGGCTTTGGATATGAAATGAATAAATCATTAAAAAATTATAATTATAATGAATTAGATTATATAGTAAAAGAATTTTTAACTATAAATAATAAAAAAGAAGAAAGGAAACAACAAAAATTAGAAGGTCTTACATTTTGTGTAACCGGAAAAATCAAACAATGGAAAAACAGAGATGAGTTAACTAGCTTTATAGCGTCTTTAGGCGGAAAAGTTGTAGGTTCAGTTTCTGCAAATATAGATTATTTAATTAATAACGATATCAATTCAACATCAAGTAAAAATTTAAAAGCAAAAGAGCTAGGTAAACAAATTATTGATGAGCAAACTTTCATGAATATGTTTGATTTATAAAAAATTTTTTGTTATAATATATATATGAAAGATGAGAAAAAATTAAAGGAGTTGGCAGAACAAATATTATTTTATGAACAAGAATGTCAACTTGGAAATAATATTCAAGAAAATGTGAATAAGATAGAGCAACTTATTCAATCTCTTTCAGTAGAAGAAATGCTCGCTATAGATGCATATATAACTAATGAAAATTTTTTGACAAAGTAAAATTTTTATGATATAATATATATGTAAAATTAAAAGATGAAAAACATCAAAAATAAGATAAAAAAGGAGAGAAAGAATTATGTTAAAACCAAATAGTAGAACAGTTTATGAATTTGTAAAAGCTAATGACGGTAAGAATATTACTGCAGCTGATATCGCAGAAGGAACAGGATTAGATACTAAACAAGTTAATGGTATCGTTACATCTGCATTCCAAAGAAAAGGATTAATGGAAAGAATTCCTGCTGAAATCGAATTAGAAGACGGAAGTCATAAATCAGTTAAATTCATCAGATTAACTGACGAAGGAAAAGCTTTTAATCCAGATGCTGAAGAAGCAAAAGCTGAATAATTTTTAATAAAAATCTAACACAGGAAAGCGGAGGAGGTAATCCTCTGCTTTCTTTGTTTTAAAAAGGTGATGTAAATGTATTTTATAATATTTCTATTATTATGTGTTTCTTGTTTACTATTTTATTTATATTATAAAGAAAAAAGTAAAACAAGAGAAATAAATAAAATAAATGAAAATATTAAAAAAGAAAATGAAAAAATAAAAGATGAAAATAAATATTTAAACGAGAAAAAAGATTTTATACAAAAAGAGATTGAAAATAAACAAAATATTTTAGATAAAGTGCAACAATCAATAGAGAATTCTGAGCAGGTATCTAGAAAAGCCTTTGAAAATTATATGGATACTTTAGATAAAGAATATGAATTAAAAGAAAAAGAATATCAGGAGGCAATTAAATTATTAAATGATAGTTATGGAGATATTCAAAACAAAGTTAATGCGGAAATCGGTCAAATCCGCGCAGATCTAGATAAAATCTCCGCTACCCGTGTTGCCGCAATTCAAGCACAATTAAAAGAAGAAGAAATACAACAAAAAGCAGAATATTATTCCTTATCTATTGATGATGTTGATAAACGAGAAATAAAAATACTTCAATCTATTGAAAATGAACTTCGTGATCCTAGGCCTATCCGCATGATTATATGGCAAGCATACTATTCTAAAAAAGCAAATGAATTAGCTTCACGTGTATTAGGAACAGAAGAAAAGTGTGGAGTATATAAAATTACTAATAAAACAAATACGTTATGCTACATAGGACAAGCTAAAAAAATTAGAGAGCGTTGGCGTGACCATATGAAATGTGGACTTGGAATAGACACTCCCGCAAACAATAAATTATATCAGGCTATGTATAAAGAAGGTATTGATAACTTTACTTTTGAGATGCTTGAAGAATGCGCTGCTGCAGACTTAGATGAGAAAGAAGCTTTTTATATAGATTTATATAATTCATATGACTATGGCTATAATAGCAATAGAGGGAATAAAAAATCTTAATTTGATTTATTAAATAAATAATGATATAATATAATTAGAAAAATGAAAGGAGAAAAATAATATGTGGTTATCTTTTCTAAAAAAAGTAAACAAAAATAAACAATATATTACTTCTCTTGAAGATATTCCTAAATATATGAAGATTAGCAATAGAGAATTACAATTAGATACTTTAACACCTCAAATAGCTGAGTCTATTGATGCTTATATAAGATTTTGGAATATAGCAGATGATGAATTATGTATATCTCTATCTGATAGAGAACCAATAAAAATTTATATTAATTCAATAGGTGGAAGTTTAGATGCGGCAATGACAATAATGAATGCAATCCAAATATCTAAAACCCCAGTTTATACTTTTAATATAGGCTCTGTTCATAGAGAGAGTTTTTTGGCATATATCGCAGGTCATAAAAGATTTGCTTATGCAGATTCAACTTTTATGTATACTGATACAATATTTCAAAAACCAGTTGAGGAAGAAAATGAATCAACATTCTATAATAAAAATACTTTATTAACAACAATACAAAACAATATAAAAGCATCTTTAATAGAAAAATTAAGTATTACTGAAGCACAATATGATAAACATAGTAAAAATGAATGGTGGTTCTCATCTGATGATGCTTTTAAACTTCATATATGTAATGAAATATCAAGAAATCATTATCATTATATAAAGAAAGATAGATAGGGGAGGGAAATAATATGACAATGAATGAATTTTTAAAAGAATTAGAAATATATACAAAATATTTTAGTCCTGCGGCAATGGATTTTTATACTGAATTAAAAGAAAAAACTCAAAACACTTTTACTGAAAATGGTAGAAAAATACTTATTTGTATGCAACAAAATCAAGCAACATATAAAACTTTTAGTTCAAAACAATTAGGAGAATTATTATTTATGCCTCCACGCTCAGTGTCTGGAGCTATGAAAAAGCTACTTAATGAGGGGTATTGCCGCAAACAAGCTACAAACCCTGTGACATATGAGTTGACAACTTTAGGCAGTGAAACTCAGCTTGACGATTAAAAAAATTTTTGATATAATATTAATATAGAAAAATGAAAATTAAAAGAATAATTAGAAAAGGAGAAGAAAGTAAATGAAAAAAATGATTAATACTGAAAGAGTAGAAGGTAGAATTTATCAACATAATTTAGTAAAGAAAACTGTACAAAATCAAGCATCTCAAAACTTTGGTAAAGAATTTATCTCAGGAAATATTGAAATTGCTGTTGATGAAGAAGGATTAGTAGTAATTCCAGTACACTTTACATATGTTGTAGAAACAACTAACTCAGGAAATAAAAATGCAACTTATACAAATTTAGATAGAATTATCAATGGTGGTAAAACTTGGGTTACAGATGGAAAAGATGAAGCATTAAAAGTAAGAATTGATACTGCATTAGCATTAAATGATTTTTATACACAAGATGATAGATTAGTATCAACTAAAGTAAATGAAGGTGGTTTTGTAACAATCATATCTGACTTAGGTCCAGAAAATGAAAGAAACACATTCACAACTGATATGTTAATCACAAATGTAACTAGAGTTGAAGCAGACCCTGATAAAAATATAGATAAAGATTATGTAGTAGTTAAAGGTGCTGTATTTAATTTTAGAAATGCATTATTGCCTGTTGATTTTATTGTTAGAAATGATGAAGGTATGGGATATTTTGAAGATTTAAATGCATCTCAAAATGAACCAGTATTCACAAAAGTATGGGGTAGAATTAATTGTGGTTCAATCGCAAATGAAGTAAAAGAAGAAACTGCATTTGGAGAAGAAGCTGTTAGAACTTTTGAAAGAAAAATAAGAGAATGGATTATTACAGGAACATCAAAAGTACCATATGATTTTGGAGATGAAACTGTATTAACTGTTGCTGAAGTTCAAAAGGCTATGCAAGATAGAGAATTAATGTTAGCAGATACAAAGAAACGTAGTGAAGAATATAGAGCTCAAAGAGACGGAGGATCTGCTCCAGCTCCAGCAGCTACACCATCAACTACAACTACTACTGTAACTGCAGCTAAAGGAACATTTAATTTTTAATAAAACTCTATAAATGGAGGAGCGTAGCCTCCTCCTTATTTAATATATAAGAATAAAGAAGAAGGAGAAATATAAAATGGCTATAGATTTACAAAAATTAACACCTCATAAAGTAAGTAGAGATTTAAGTGGATATATTACTTATATATATGGAGCGCCAAAAGTAGGTAAAACTTCTTTAGGTGCAGATATGCCTAAACCATTATTACTAGCATTTGAACGCGGTTATAATGCTTTAGCTGGAATTATTGCTCAAGATATTTCATCATGGTCAGAAATTAAACAAGTAGTAAGAGAATTAAAAAAACCTGAAAATAAAGAAAGCTTTTCAACTATTATAGTAGATACCGTAGATGTTGCGGCAATCCAATGTGAAAAATATATATGCGGACAAAATGGAGTTAATGCTTTAGGAGAAATTCCTTATGGTCAAGGATGGACTTTACTTAAAAAAGAATTTGAAGAAGTATTCCGTTCAATAGCTCAATTAGGATATGCAGTATATTTCATTGCCCACTATAAAGAGGGTAGCTTTAAGAAATCAGATGGTTCTGAATTTTCAATTATCAGACCTTCTGTATCAGATACTTACAATAGAATAATTGAAAACATGGCTGATATTTATGGTTATATGTATGCAGATACAACAGATGGAGTAACAACTCGTAAGATTAGATTACGTTCTCAAGATGGTAGTGTAACATGCGGTTGCCGCTTTAAACATATGGTAGAAGAAGTACCTGCTAATTATGATGCT
>Ga0265301_10000117_pt1 | contig 127207 bp, 99 predicted proteins | sample AusTroGonzalo_MG_2_FD_193488 | JGI IMG/M metagenome (GOLD analysis project Ga0265301, IMG submission 193488) | Bovine rumen microbial communities from tropical cattle in Woodstock, Queensland, Australia - Gonzalo_04 | ecosystem: Host-associated > Mammals > Digestive system > Stomach > Rumen ... | reverse complement strand
GAGGATTATTTCGTATATACCGGCGTAGAGATTACTCCTGCCGTTACCGTCATCGACGGCGAGACGGTGCTGCAAGAAGGTGTTGACTACACCGTTTCCTATGCACAAAACATCAATCCCGGCACGGCCAGCGTGACAGTGACTGCAAAAGAAAACAGTTTGTACAAAGGTCAGGTCACAAAGACTTTCCTCATTGACAAAGCCACACCGCAAATAAGCGCTCCAACAGCTATAGAAGGACTCGTCTATTCCGGCGAACCGCAGGTACTGGCCGAAGCCGGCACTACCACCGGCGGTGAGATGCAGTACTCACTCGATGCGGACACATGGAGCACGGAAATACCGACAGCCACCAATGCAGGTGAGTATCAGGTATATTACCAAGTAATCGGCGACGACTACTATTATGGCATTGTCATCAACTGGATTTATGCAACCATCGCAAAAGCGGCTTCGGTGATTACGACTGCACCTGTCGCCCTTGAGGGCTTACAGACGAAAGGCGAGCCGGTTGTGCTCATCACTGCCGGAGCAGCCATAGGCGGAGAGATGCAGTATTCGTTAGACGGCGAGGACTACAGTGCCGAACTGCCGACAGTAAATGCAGCCGGAACGTACACGGTATCGTATATGGTTGTTGGCGACGAGAACCACACCGACATTGAGGCGCAGACCCTCGAGGTAGTGGTGGAAGTGGACCATACGGACATTGACCAAGTACAAGGAGACAAGGTACAAAGTACCAAGGTTCTTCACAACGGCATGTTGTTCATCGAGCGCAACGGTAAGACGTATAGCATCGTAGGCACGGAAATCACAGCAGGCCAAGAGTAGCAAAATATGCACCCCTGATAAAGAAAGAGGGTGAAAAGGTTAAGAAAAGTGCGTACTTTGTACGCACTTTTCTTAGGGACAAAGTTAAATTAAAACGCTGATTTTCAGCATACGTGCAGATACTTTACGTACTTTTGCCATATAACATATTATATTGTTTGCGTATATGCAAAAAAAGCTGTATCTTTGCAGTCGAATTTGGTACTCAACCGAGAAATCAACAAAACAATAATAACATGAGAAAACTAACTACAATTCTGGCGCTTCTGGCGGTGTTGGCGGGTTGTAGCGTACGGCGAGACCGGCAACGTATCGAGACCGCAGAGGCGCTACTTTATACCAATCGCGATGCCGGCGTTGGTGCTGTTGGTGACCGTATTCTTTTTTCAGCACAAACAGACTATTGTGGCGGAGTTTGCTTCGTTGGGTCTGACAATGAGCATACTTATTCTGGCTACCACGGGCTGCGGAGCGTTGCTCGCATGGTTCTTAAAACTGAGCACAAAAGAACGTCGCACCTTAGTCATTGAGATAGGTATGCAGAACGCCGCACAAGCTATCACTATTGCATGTAGTCCGCTCATTTTCATTAATGAGATTATCGCTATCCCCGCCATCATCTATGCGCTGATGATGAATCTTATTCTACTCTTATTTATCTTTGGCATTAAGGTCCGTTACGGGGCATAAAAAAAAACGGTAAGCAATAGTGTAGGTCAATTATATACTATAAGAACCTGATTTTCCCTTCCATCGTGCGTGCGTTTTGGAAGATTCCGACCAAAAAATCAGTCCAAATTGGGCAGATTAGCAGATTATCCGGAAACCCGATTTCTCTGATACTCTGAACCGATGAGCCAAAAAAGAAAAATTCCAAGCCAAAAATGACTCGGAATTTATGACCATTTGCGAGGTGGTTGAGGATTAGAGCATTATAGTATATAAATAACATCATTACGCTACCATCATAGAACTTCACTTCAAGGAAATTCACTTGTATAAAAAGTTTCAAACTTATTTTTTTTCGCGTTTGGAACTATTATTTTGTATAAAATTATACAAATTCTTGCATATGTCATTTTTTTTTAGTAATTTTGCACGCAAAATTGTGTGAATATGGAATACAACTTTAGTGAAATAGAGCAAAAATGGCAAAAAGCGTGGGAAGACGCAGACGCCTACAAGGTCAGTAACGAATCCGACAAACCGCATTTTTATGTGCTGGACATGTTCCCCTACCCTTCGGGTGCGGGCTTGCACGTCGGTCATCCTTTAGGTTATATAGCAAGCGATATTTACTCGCGTTACAAACGCCAGAAAGGCTTTAATGTCCTGCACCCGATGGGTTTCGACAGTTACGGTCTGCCGGCAGAGCAATATGCCATCCAGACCGGACAGCACCCCGAGAAAACGACCTTCGAGAACATCGACCGGTATATCTCCCAGTTGAAGAAGATTGGTTTCTGCTATGACTGGAGCCGTGAGGTACGCACCTGCGACCCGAAGTTCTACCATTGGACTCAATGGGCGTTCGTGCAGATGTTCAACAGCTATTTCGATCCCAAGACGCAGAAGGCGCACCCCATCAGCAAGTTGATTGCCGAGTTCGAAGCCAACGACCCGAAGTGGGCGACGATGAGCGAGAAAGAACAGCAGGAGCGACTGATGAACTACCGTATTGCTTATCTCGCCGACACGAAGGTGAACTGGTGTCCGAAATTAGGTACCGTACTGGCGAATGACGAGGTGAGCGAAGGTCTGAGTGTGCGCGGTGGCTATCCCGTGGAGCAGCGTGTGATGCGCCAGTGGTGTCTGCGCGTCAGCGCGTACGCCGGTCGTCTGCTGGAAGGTCTGGACCGCCTGGACTGGACGGACAGCCTTAAAGAGACACAACGCAACTGGATCGGTCGTTCCGAAGGTGCAGAAATGCAATTCGCTTTGAAAGGACAAGATACGACGTTTACCATCTTCACCACCCGTGCGGATACGGTGTTCGGCGTAACCTTTATGGTTTTGGCGCCGGAGAGCGAATATGTTGAGAAAGTGGTGACGGACGAGCAACGCGCCGAAGTGGATGCATATCTTGCCCGCTGCAAGAACCGCACGGAGCGTGAGCGCATCGCTGACCGTCGCGTCACCGGTGTCTTCTCCGGCTCCTATGCTATCAACCCCCTCACACAAGGCGAGATACCTATTTATATCTCCGACTACGTGCTCGCCGGTTACGGCACAGGCGCCATCATGGCGGTGCCGGCGCACGACAGCCGCGACTACGCGTTTGCCAAACACTTCAACCTGCCGATTGTTCCGCTGATTGAAGGAGCAGACGTTTCCAACGAGTCCTTCGATGCCAAGGAAGGCATCATGATGAACTCCGGTTTCCTCAACGGCATGGAGGTCAAAGACGCCATCCAGGCTATGAAGGAATATATCACCAACACGGGCATCGGCCGCGTCAAGGTCAACTACCGTCTCCGTGACGCCATCTTCAGCCGTCAGCGTTATTGGGGAGAACCGTTCCCCATCTACTACAAGGACGGCATGCCGTACACCCTGCCCGAAGAGACACTGCCGCTCGTACTGCCGGAAGTAAGCGACTTCAAACCCACCGAAACAGGCGAACCGCCTCTCGGTCACGCCACCAAATGGGCTTGGGACGAGAAGATCAAAAAAGTGGTGGATAAATCTCAAATCACCAATACTCAATCAATTTATCCGATTGAACTCTGCACCATGCCGGGCTTCGCAGGCAGTTCCGCATACTACCTCCGTTACATGGATCCGCACAACGAAGAGGCGCTGGTCAGCAAGCAGGCGAACGACTACTGGCGTCAGGTGGACCTCTACCTCGGCGGTTCGGAGCACGCAACGGGACACCTCATCTACAGCCGTTTCTGGAACAAGTTCCTCTATGACCTCGGCTATGTATGCGAGGACGAACCGTTCAAGAAACTCATCAATCAAGGTATGATTCAAGGCCGCTCGAACTTCGTCTATCGCTACATCGGCGAAGGCGCAACGGGCAACCTCTATATCAGTTATAACCTCATTGAGAACCCCGAATACAAGGACAAAGTGCAGCCGATCCACGTGAACGTGAACATCGTCAACAACGACGTGCTGGACATCAATGCCTTCCGTAACTGGATGCCGGAGTTCAAGAACGCCGAGTTCGTCTTTGCTGACGGCACGTCGTCCGAGTTAACAGGTTACACTGCCGGACCGAAGCAGTATATCTGCGGATGGGCGGTAGAGAAAATGTCCAAGTCCATGTTCAACGTGGTCAATCCCGATGACGTCATCGCCAAGTTCGGCGCCGACACGCTTCGCTTATACGAGATGTTCCTTGGTCCGTTGGAGATGTCCAAACCCTGGGACACCAACGGCATCGACGGCGTGCATCGTTTCCTCAAGCGCCTCTGGAACATGTACGAGAATATCGAGGAAGCGGAACCGACCAAAGAGGAACTCCGCAGCCTCCACAAGCTGATTAAGAAGATCACATGGGACATCGAGAACTTCTCGTTCAACACATCCATACCTGCGTTCATGATTGCGCAGAATGAATTATACGCCCTCAAGTGCAACAAACGTGCGATCTTGGAGCAATTCGCTGTTCTTCTTGCACCCTACGCCCCCCACATCGCTGAAGAGATGTACCAGCGTTGCCAAAATGTCAAATGTCAGATGTCAAATATCAAATCATTTGTCATCAACGCCGCTTGGCCCGTTTGCAACGAAGCCTATCTCGTCGAGGACACGCAGAAATATCCGGTGCAGTTCAACGGCAAGGTGCGCTTCACACTCGAGTGCCCGAAGGACACGCCGAAAGAGGAAGTGGAGAAACTTGTCCTCGCGCACGAAGATACAGCCAGGTATCTCAATGGCGCCGAAATCAAGAAGATCATCGTCGTACCCGGCCGCATCGTAAACATCGTGATGTAAAATGAGAAAATGTGAAAATGAGAAAATAAAAAAGCAGCCGTTTGGCTGCTTGTGAACCAGCTGGGGCTCGAACCCAGGACCCCATCCTTAAAAGGGATGTGCTCTACCTGCTGAGCTACTGATTCATGCTCTTTCACCGAAAAAGCGTGCAAAATTACTACATTTTTTTGATATACGCAAATATTTTTGAACTTTTTTAACAAAAAATAGCATTTTAGGGCATTTTTGCCCGCAAAATATGGAAATAAAACTCAATTATAGCCGCAGAAAGACCTCGCAAGTACAAGTTGGTAACATCTTTTTAGGTTCCGACTACCCTATCCGCGTACAGACGATGGCGAACACCAGCACGAACGATATTGACGCCTCGGTGGAACAAGCACGTCGTTGCATCGAAGCCGGTGCCGAACTGCTGCGCTTCACCACGCAGGGACTGCGTGAGGTGGAATCTCTTCGCGAGATTCATGCGCAAGTGCTGACAGCGGTGCCGCTCGTTGCAGATATCCATTTCCAAGCAGATGTAGCCGACGCGGCAGCAGAAGTGGTGGAAGCCGTGCGCATCAACCCAGGCAATTACAGCAAGGACGCCTCCAAACTGGAAGAACGGTTCGTTCACCTGATGGACATATGCCGCGCACATGAGACGGCTATCCGCATCGGCGTCAACCACGGTTCACTCTCTCCTCGAATGATGGAGAAATACGGTGATACGCCGCAAGGTATGGTGGAAAGCGTGATGGAGTTCCTCCGCATTGCGGTGGAGCATGAGTTCACAAATATCGTCATCTCCGTCAAAGCGTCCAACACCCGTGTCATGGTAGATACCGTCCGTCTGCTGGTCAAGACGATGAAGCACGAGCATATGGCCTTCCCTTTGCACCTCGGCGTGACCGAAGCCGGTGAAGGCGAAGACGGACGTATCAAATCAGCCGTCGGTATCGGTGCCCTGCTCGCAGACGGCATCGGTGACACCATCCGTGTCAGCCTCAGCGAAGCACCTGAGAACGAGATTCCTGTAGCACAGGACCTCGTGGACTATTTCGCCGATGATGAGTCGCCGCGTTATGACGGTTCGGTTCGCGCGGAAGTGCTGGATAACATTGGCGGCAATGCGGAAATCCGATATTCCTCGCTGGAGAGCGAATGGAACACCTTCGCCCTGCAAGCGGCTGCCGAATGTGGACGCTTGCTGTGGGACTACAAGGCAACCGAACTGACACTCGTCAATCCCAATTTCTCCGAGACCAGACTCAATTTCCTCAGCAAGGACATCCTGCAGGCCGCGCGCGTGCGTATTTATAAAACGGAGTATATCTCCTGCCCGGGCTGCGGACGGACGATGTTCAACCTCGAACAAACCATCCGCCGCGTCAAAGAGGGTCTCTCTAAGGCTGAATCGGTCCGTACTCTGTCAGGCGGAGACGGTCTGTCTTCTGTCTGCCAAAAGGGCGGTCTAAAAATTGCCGTCATGGGCTGTATTGTCAACGGTCCGGGTGAGATGGCAGATGCCGACTATGGCTACGTGGGTGCCGGCCGCGACCGCATATCCCTCTACCGCGGGAAAGAGTGCATCCTCAAGAACATCCCGCAGGAAGAAGCCGTGGAACAGCTTTTGGCGCTCATTGAGAGCGACCAAAGCGTTAAATAGTCAAATCGTTAAAATGCTCTCGTTTCACAAGACGTTAAACAGTTAGCCGAACGAATCGCTAACGTCGCGAAGCGACCATTTTAACCCATTAACGTTTTTCATAGAAAAACCATTATAACAAAACAAAAATAACTAACCATTATGCAAAAAAGTCCATTACAAATCGCCCGTCAGGCTTACCAGCCGAAGATGCCGGTGGCATTGCAGGGCGCAGTACGCCTCGTAGAAGGCGAGAAAACACACTCCGTAGCTGACCAGGAAGAGATTCAAAAACTCTTCCCCAACACGTACGGTCTGCCTCTTATTACGTTCGAACCGACTATCGGAAATAACCACAAAGACGAGCCGTTCAACGTCGGCGTCATCCTTTCGGGTGGTCAGGCTCCCGGCGGTCACAACGTAATCAGCGGTCTGTATGACGGTCTCAAAGCCATCAATCCGAAGAACAAACTGTACGGTTTCCTCGGCGGTCCTTCCGGCCTTATCGACGGCAAGTATCAGGAATTAACCGGTGAAATCATTGACGAATACCGCAACACCGGTGGTTTCGACATCATCGGTTCCGGTCGTACAAAACTGGAAGAGACCTGGCAGTTCGACAACGGCATCGAGGTATGCAAACAACTGGGTATCAAGGCTGTAGTCATCATCGGTGGTGACGACTCCAACACCAACGCATGCGTCCTCGCTGAGTACTACCTGCAGAAACAATGCGGCATCCAGGTTATCGGTTGTCCGAAGACCATCGACGGCGACCTCAAGAATGAGATGATTGAGACCTCCTTCGGTTTCGACACCGCCTGCAAGACCTATGCCGAACTCATCGGTAACATCCAGCGTGACGCCAACTCCGCCAAGAAATACTGGCACTTCATCCGTCTCATGGGCCGTTCGGCTTCGCATATCGCACTCGAGTGCGCACTCCAGAGCCAACCGAACATCTGCCTCATCTCCGAGGAAGTGGAAGCCAAGAAAATGACCCTCAATGACATCGTTGAGGATATCGTCAAAGTGATTGTTGCCCGCGCTAACGCAGGTCTCAATTTCGGTACCGTTCTTATTCCGGAAGGTCTGATTGAGTTCATTCCGGCTATGCGTGTTCTCATTCAGGAGCTCAACGACATGCTGGCTAACAACGAGGAGTTCGCTTCTCTCGACGGCGACGATGCCAAACGTGAGTATGTCAAGTCCAGCCTCACTCCGGGTTCTTGCGAGTTGTTCCGTTCGTTGCCGAAGGGCATCGCCAAGCAGCTCACGCTCGACCGTGACCCGCACGGAAACGTCATGGTATCGCAGATCGAGACTGAGAAGCTGCTCATCGAGATGGTACAGAAACGTCTGGCTGTCCTCAAAGCTAACGGTGAATACAAAGGCAAGTTCGCAGCCCTCAACCACTTCTTCGGTTACGAAGGACGTTGCGCCATGCCGTCTAACTTCGATGCAGACTACTGCTACTCGATTGGTGTGAATGCTACGCATCTGATTGCTGCCGGCAAGACCGGTTACATGTCGCTCGTTCGCAATCTCACCAAGCCTGCCGCTGAATGGATTGCAGGTGGTGTACCTATCACGATGATGATGAACATGGAGAAACGTAACGGAAAGATGAAACCGGTTATCCAGAAAGCGCTGGTGGAACTCGATAGCGCTCCGTTCAAGTATCTGGAGGCTCATCGTGCCGAGTGGGCTGACGCGAACACGAGTTATATCTACCCGGGTCCGATTCAATATTACGGTCCGACTGAGGTATGCGACCAGCCGACCCGCACCCTCCTGCTCGAGCGCGGTAAATAATGACTATCCTAACGCTAACAGCAATAGTAAGAAAAATCGTCCTTTCGGGCGATTTTTCTTGTTGTATAAAGCATTTATGCAAAACTAATGCATATTTTTCGTCAAATATTTGTATATTTGATTTTTTTTTCGTAATTTTGCGAGCAAAATTTGGTTTAGGATGAGATATCTCATATCCGGTGGGGGAACCGGAGGACATATTTTCCCCGCAGTAAGTATAGCGAACGCCTTGAAGGAGTTGGATCCGGAGGCGGAGATATTGTTTGTGGGTGCGCTCGGCCGCATGGAGATGGAGCGGGTGCCGCAGGCAGGGTATAAAATCATCGGTCTGCCCGTTCGGGGTTTCAACCGCGCCCAACCATGGAAGAACGTGTCGGTGCTGATTGATTTAGCCAGATCCATCCGTCAGGTGAAGAAGATTATTCGCGATTTCAAACCCAACGTAGGTGTCGGAGTCGGCGGTTACGCCTCCGGAGCTGCCATGTGGGCTGCCGCTAAGATGGGCATCCCTATCCTGCTGCAGGAGCAGAACGGTTTTGCCGGCGTAACCAACAAGATTCTCAAAGACAAAGCCTCCAAGATATGCGTTGCATATGAAGGAATGGAGAAGTTCTTCCCTACCGATAAGATTATCCTGACGGGAAACCCTGTCCGTCAGAACCTTCTTACCGGCGAAAAACGGAAGGCCGAGGGGGAAAGGAATCTGCTTATCATCGGCGGTTCCCTTGGCGCCCGCACGATTAATGAGGCCGTTCTGGCAGGAATCCCTGCCTTGCACAAAGCCGGCATTCACGTCGTTTGGCAGACAGGAAAGGTCTATTACGAAGGAATAAAATCCAAAATCGCAGACCTCAAATTCCCGACCGAGGGATGGCTTGAGGTTTTGCCGTTCCTCGCGGATATGCCGGACCGGTATGCCAACGCAGACCTTGTCATCTCCCGTGCCGGTGCATCCTCTATCAGCGAATTGTGCCTGTTAGGCAAAGCGGCTATTCTGGTGCCCTCACCGAACGTAGCCGAAGACCATCAGACGCATAACGCCATGGCCCTGGTGAACAAAGATGCCGCCGTACTGGTACGCGATGCCGAAGCGGCAGAACGGCTGATTCCTGCTGCTTTGGAACTCATTAAGGACGACAAGCGCCTGAACACGCTTCATACCAATATACTCCGTTTGGCACAAACCGATTCCGCCAAACGGATTGCGGAAGAGGTAATAGCCCTGGCGAAACACGCCGGATAAGTAATCATCTAACAAACAGACATAATGAAAAAACAAATCCTTACCCTTTTCTGTTGCTTACTCACATTAAGCACGCAAGCCGGTACAATCAGCTACACGGCGGATGACAATACAATCTTCACGAATCCGGAACGTGGCTTCATCACCATGCTGGAAGGACATCTGACGAACAACAAACCGTATTGTATCAAAGGCAAAGAGAGTACGCTGGACGCCCATGCCAGCAATGACAAAGGCTCTCTCATCCTTGCCCACTACTATCTAGATAACTTCCGCACCACCTCTACGATTCCCGAGAAGATACTCAACGCTTTCGATGAGGACATGCAGGTTCTGCGCAGCAAAGGCATGAAAGCCATCATCCGTTTCTCCTACACCAACGGGACATATAACAACAATGGTGTGGAGTCCGCGAAAGATGCCACATTAGCCATCATCCAGAACCATCTGGCGCAATACAAGAGTCACTGGCAGGCTAACGCCGATGTCATCTTCTGTTTCCAAGCCGGTCTCATCGGCGCTTGGGGCGAATGGTACTACTCGGACAATTTCGGCAATCAGCAAAGCACCATCAACGCGAATCGTCGCGCCGTACTGGACACCCTGCTTAACACCGTTTCGGCTGACCGCTGCATCCAAGTGCGTACGCCGTTGTTCAAAACAGGGTATGTCAAGAGTACCCAGGCCCTGACTGCAGCGGAAGCCTATACCGGCACCGCCAAAGCACGTCTGGCGCATCATAACGATGCTTTCCTGGAGCGTTGGGGAGACATGGGAACCTATGAAGACACCGCTACGCAAAAACCCTACATCGCACAAGAGACCCTCTACGTACCGCTCGGAGGTGAGAGTTGTATCCTGGATGCCGACCTAGCTGCCACGAACGCCTCTCATGACGCTACGGTAGCCGAGATGAGCCGTCTGCATTGGACATTTATTCAAAGCGGTTACTCCACCGTAGTCACAAACATGTGGCGCAACAACGGTACGTTCGACGAACTGAACCGCAACATGGGTTATCGTTTCCAACTGGTCAGCGCTACGCTTCCTGACGAGGTAACAGCCGGAGCACAAACCGGTATCACACTCCAAATCAGAAACGTAGGCTACGCTCCTCTCTATAACGAACGACACGCATACATCGTTCTGAAAAACGGCAGCAACACCTACTCCGTTCCATTAGCTTCCGACCCGCGCAGTTGGTTGCCCAACGGTGTATTAACCACTATCCAGGAGCGCATCACCATCCCGGCTGATGTCCCGACAGGCACCTATCAACTCTATCTCTACCTTCCCGATGCCTATGAGTCGCTGGCAGACAATCCGAAATACGCCGTCCGGTTTGCCAATGTCAACACATGGGATGCCGCCACGGGCATGAACAAACTGAATGCATCCGTCACTGTTAATTCCACCAACGGACTGGAATCTGTACAATCTCCGGACGAGCAAGCACCGATGTACGACGTGCTGGGCCAGCCTGTGAACGAATCATACCACGGCGTGGTCATCCAGAACGGAGGTAAATACATACTGCCGTAAGCATGTGTAAAAATTGACGAATTTTGCAGAAAATCAAATTTTACACCTTGTATATTTGCGTATATGCACAAAAAGCAGTACTTTTGTCCTCGCAAGCCAATTTTTTCGTTTAACTTAAAAATACAAAACACACAAAAACACATGAAAAAAATTTTCTCATTAGCAGCTGCGTTGATGGCAAGTTTCAGCCTGATGGCAGCAGAGCCGACATTTGAAAGCTCCGAGTGGGCTTCAGATGATTTCTCAACCGTTATTGCCACACATGATGGAGTTACTTTGTTTACTGATGCAACTGCATGGGGCGGCAATTTCAGCGGCACACAGTACATTGCATTAGGTAGTTCATGCGACATTACCAGTCCTCAGAAGTATTTCGGAGTTTCTGCCACAAATGCTATTGACTCCATTGAGATCTATTGGGCACCGAACGGTACCGATGCATCCAATTTGGTTTGGGTAGCATGGGAAGACGCCGCTAATGCACTGAACCAAGTTGTTGATTATCTGGGCGAAGGTGCTTCCTATACCGGTTCGAAATCTCTCGAGGGTGCCACATGGCAGAAGTTCAATTTTGCAGGCAACAACATTCATGCTGTCGCATTTGCACGTCAATTGAAGAAAGTAAAACTGGATGAAACCGTACAATCCAATTTTGGTTTGAACAAGACCGTTAATATCCTCGGTGTTCGCGTTTGGGTAAACGGCGTTGCACCTTCTACCGACCCTGTTTCGCAGGTTACCATCGCCGGTCCGACAGAGTGCTACGTAGGCCAGAAAGTGACGTTCACCGCCACTACCGACGTAAAAGCCACCAACTACGTTTGGATGGTTGGTGAGGATACAGTTTCTACGACTGCCAAATATGAGTTCACTCCGGATGCAATAGGCTCCATGGAAATTTCATGTGAGGCTTGGAATAACTACAATAACACCCACGCCGTTGCCAATACAACATTGACGGTTTCCGAGCGTCCGGTTCTGGAGCAGGTAATCGTAAACGAGGCTACTACTTGGGATTTCTCGAAGGCTGCTACGGTCAACCAGATTAAGTGGGATACTACGACTACTCCAAGAAAAGACGCAGATCCGATAGTGATGGCCAATATTGACGGTTTCAACAATGACGCTAACTTCAACAGCCAGGCGCTGCTCTTCTCGGGTGAGTATCCTATCCGTGACGGCAAGTACTGCCAAGGCCCGCACTTGGAGTTTGAGATCAGCGTAGCAGGTGTACTCACCATCGAGTACTCCAACACCGGTAACCGTAGCGCTGCCGAAGGTGAGACCGAAGGTCAAGAGGCACTGCGTCGTTTCCTCACCATCAACGGCAACCTCGTTGCAGGTGATGCAGGTTCGATGACCAGCGGCACAAGAACAACGACAGAGAACATCGCTGTCGAGCCGGGTACCGTAATCATCAGCGGTGCTATGCCGTATAGCGGGAACCCGACGGCTGCGCAATATCTGCGTATCTATAAAGTGATTTTCCAGCTTTCCGGTCCAACCGCTATTGACAATGCCATGACTGCAGAGAAAGCAGTCAAGACCATTGAGAACGGACAATTGGTTATCATTAAGAACGGTGTAAAATTCAATGCTCAAGGAACAATCGTTCGCTAACAGAAGAGCAGATTTTATAGAGAAGAGGCCCGCGGGTCTCTTCTTTTTTTTGCTTTTTTCTTGCATATGTCAAAAAAAAGTAGTATTTTTGCAGGCTGATTTGTTCTAATTGAACAAAAGAACACAAAAAGGACAATAATCAACATAAACATAATACGCATGAGAAAAATGTTATTTTCAGCAGTCCTTCTGTCGATGATGGCAATCGGGCTGCATGCACAGACACCGGCAAAAGTACCTGCCTACCGCGGCCTTATTGAACGGGTACAACCGAACGGTGACACGCTGCGCACCTATTTACGAGGAGATGAGCACAAGCATTGGATGATGACCGAAGACGGATGGCAGATTATCGAGACCGGCAAAGGATGGCTCAAATATGCTAAAACAACCCGTAAAGGACAAGTCAAGGCATCCTGCCGCAAAGCGCACAACGTGGAAGACAGAAAGAAATGTGAAATCAAATGGTTAGACAGACATGGGATTAAGAAAAATTTGTAGTTTATTGCTCGTTGCCGGGATGGCAACCGCAGTAATGGCAGTACCGGCACGCCGGGGCGGTGTAGTACGTACTGCAGCTGACGGAACAGAACAGACCGTTTTTCTGCACGGAGACGAGTGTTTTCATTACATCACGGATGCAGACGGGAACTGGTTGGACGAAGAGACACTGCTGCCGATGGCAGAGGAAATCAAGAATCAAAAACTAAAAATGATCAATGAAGCGCCAAGCGGTCGTGCGAAAGCGCGTCGGGTTAAAGAGCAGACCGGATTGGACCGTCTGCTGTCTACGCGCGGGGCTATCATTCTGGTCAGCTTTCAGGATCTGGATTTTGAGAGCACCCATAAGGACATGACCGAATGGGCGATGGGAGATGATTACAACTACAATGGTGCGACAGGTTCCATTCACAAATATTTCATTGACCAGAGCTGGGGACAGTACGATCTGCAGATTGACGTGTACGGTCCGGTGAAGGTCAGCAAAAACATGTCGTACTACGGTTCGAATGACTCGCACGGAGATGACAAGCACCCGGATGAGTTGGTGAAAGAGGCATGTATCTTGGCACATGACTCATTAGGCGCCGATTTCAGTCAGTACGATTACGACAACGATGGCAAGGTTGACTGGGTGGTTATTCTCTATGCCGGCTACGGTGAAGCGAGCGGTGCGCCGGCAAACACGATATGGCCGCACCAGTATGAGTTGAGTTACACCGGTATGTCATTCAACCTGGACGGCAAGACGGTGGACCACTACTGCTGCTTGAATGAAAAAGATTACACGACCGAGGATCGTGACGGCATCGGTACATTCTGTCATGAATTCGGTCACATCATGGGTTTGCCGGATTTCTACGCCACCAATAGTGCCACTCACCACACGCTATGCGAATGGGATATCATGGACTACGGCCCGTACCTGAACAACGGCAACACACCTCCGGGTTATTCCGCTTACGAGCGTTGGTTCATGGGCTGGTTCAAACCGCGTTTGATCAACTCCAACTGTTTCGTCGTTCTGCCGGAGTTGCAGGCAACCGCAGGCGCCGTATATATGACGGAGGAAGGCGAAGCCATCGAGGACATCCTAAATCCTGAGCCTAAAACCTTCTATATGTTCGAGAACCGTCAGTTGAACGGATGGGACAGATTTCTGCCCGGTGCCGGCATGCTGGTCACGAAAATACAATGGAGTTCCTCCAAGTGGTCCGGCAACACCGTGAACAACAACGCCAACTATATGGGCGTGGATATCATGGAAGCCAAAGCAAATAACACAACCGGCCACATGGCGCAAGGAAAGTCCACGGACTTGTATCCGAAAGGTGCGTCTGAGTTTACGAAGATAACCAACTACCAAGTGACCAGTATCTCAATGTATCAGAAGATTGTGGAGTTCGATGTCAACGATGGCGGCAAGGAAGTCAACCTCGGAGTGGAGAATGTACAGAGCAGCCATACACCATGCACGAAAGGAATCCGTGACGGGAAAATAGTAATCATCCGGAATGGCGTATTATACGACCTGACTGGCAAACGAATCCAATAATGAAAATCATCAGTTACAATCTCAACGGTATCCGTTCGGCAATCAACAAAGGATTGCTGGACTGGTTACAAACGGAAGCACCGGACGTATTCTGTATCCAGGAGAGCAAAGCTCAACCGGAGCAGATAGACGTGATGGCATTTCAGGAATTAGGCTATCGCAGTTACATCCATTCCGCGGAAAAGAAAGGTTATTCCGGAGTGTGTGTCTTCTGCAAGAACGAACCGGACAAGGTAGTCGTAGGCATGGGCAATCCCAAGTACGACCGCGAAGGCCGTGTGTTACGTGTCGATTTCGGAGACCTGACCATCGTCAATGCCTATATTCCCAGCGGCACGACAGGTGATGTACGGCAGGACTTCAAGATGGAGTTTCTGGAGGATTTCCTCATATGGGTGAAATCCTTGCGCCAGGAGCGTCCGAATCTGATTATCTGCGGAGACTATAACATCTGCCACAAGCCGATTGACATCAATCATCCGGAACGGCAAATCGGAGTGTCGGGCTTCCTACCGGAAGAGCGTGAATGGATGGACCGCTGGGAAGCAAGCGGTCTGGTGGATTCATTCCGCGTATTCGACCAGAGTGCCGAACGCTACAGCTGGTGGAGCTGGCGTGCCGGTGCACGCGCACGCAACGTTGGCTGGCGTATTGATTACCACTGGGTGAGCGAGAGTCTGAGACCGCGGCTCAAAGACGCGAAGATTCTGACTGAAGCGGTGCACAGCGACCATTGTCCGGTAGAAGTCATCATAGATGACTGATTTTTGCATTTTCGCATTTACCCATTTTCACATTCCGTTTTTATTCCAAATGTGGAAATAGGGAAATGAACAAATATGGTTTTATGGATACATTAAGAACCGAACATCTGATAAAGAGATACGGCAAACGAACTGTCGTCAACGACGTCTCCATCGAGCTCAAGCAAGGGGAGATTGTGGGTCTGCTGGGTCCGAACGGAGCCGGAAAGACCACCACCTTCTACATGACAACGGGTCTGGTGTCAGCCAACAACGGCAAGATCTTCCTGAACGATCAGGATATCACCTCCTACCCCATGTACAAACGGGCGAAAATGGGCATTGGTTATCTGGCGCAGGAAGCAAGCGTATTCCGGAAGATGACCGTAGAAGACAACATCCGCTCTGTATTGGAACTGACGAATTTCAGCAAGGAGTATCAGAAAGAGAAGCTGGAACAACTGATCAAAGAGTTCAATCTGGCACATGTACGCAAGAACCTGGGCGACCGTCTGAGCGGAGGCGAGCGAAGACGAACGGAGATTGCACGCTGTCTGGCTATCGAACCGAAGTTCGTGATGTTGGACGAGCCTTTCGCCGGCGTGGATCCCATTGCCGTACAGGAGATACAAGACGTGGTATGGCGTCTGAAGGACAAGAACATCGGCATTCTGATTACGGACCATAACGTAGATGAGACCCTCATGATTACCGACCGTGCCTATCTGCTGTTTGAAGGAAAGATCCTATTCCACGGCACGCCGGAAGAGTTAGCCGCCAACCCGATTGTACGACAGAACTATTTAGGTCGTGACTTCGAGTTGAAACGCAAAACGAAAGTTTAGAATCACCGGATGAAAGACAAGCTACTTACGAATATAAGAATCATTTGGCGTCATCCCCTGACGGTAGTAATCTGCAATATACTGCTGATGATGGCGCTATACAGTCTGCTGCGTCTGTTCTGCTTTTTTGTGGACCGCTCCATGTGGCCGAACGTGAGTTTCGCCCATTTGATGGAGATGATGGCTGGCGGTCTGAGGTTTGACTTGGTCGCGATTCTATATCTGAGTTCGCTGTATATCACGGCTGTGATGTTTCCGTGGCCTGTCCGCTGGCGGACCAATGACAGATACCAGAAGTTCACCCGCTGGTTATTCTGGATTCCGAACGGTATCGGCTTATTCGTCAACACGATTGACATCGGATATATCCCGTTTACGGACCGCCGTACCACCTGTACGTTCTTCCAGGAGTTCGGCAACGACAACAACATGGGCAGCATTCTGGGTGAGAGTATCATCCAATACTGGTATATCGCATTGGTGGTTGTAGCCGTGATTGCGTTGATGGTGTACGGCACACGGCGTACGTACAGTTTCGAATCCAAGCAGACTGTCAAATTCCACATCCGCCAGTTCATATGGTTAGTCGTGGCGGTCTATTTCAGCGTCATCGGCATTCGCAGCGGTTTCGGTCATTACACTCGTCCGCTGACCATCAGCAATGCCATGCAGTACACCAATACCCCCCGCGAATGCGCATTGGTGCTGAATACACCGTTCTCCCTGATACAATCGATTGTTCCGGCGCAGTTCGTGGAAAAAGCGTACTACACCCCGGAAGAACTACCGGAACACATGACACCTGTTCATACACCGGACCCAAAGCAGACGATACGTACCGACAATGTGGTGATACTTATCCTGGAGTCATTCAGCAAGGAATATGTCGGATTCTACAACAAAGACCTGGACAACTACATCAGTTACACGCCTTTCCTCGACTCGCTATTGGAGCAATCCGTCACCTATCGCTATTCCTATGCATCCGGACGCAAGAGCATTGACGCAATGCCGTCTATCTTATCTTCCATCCCGATGCTGATTGAGTCCTATATCGTAACGCCCTACTCCACCAACGCCGTCTCCTCAATAGCGGAACGGCTGCGCGGAAAAGGATATTACACGGCATTCTTCCACGGTGCTCCGAACGGAAGTATGGGTTTCCAAGCCTATGCACGCGGAGCGGGATTTGAAGACTACTACGGCAAAGATGAATATGAAGGGCCGAGTGCATATGACGGCACATGGGCGATATGGGACGAAGAATTCCTGCAATACTACGGCAGAACGATGAACAAACTGCCGGAACCCTTCATGACAGCAGTCTTCACCGCATCCAGTCACCATCCGTTCAAGGTACCCAAACAATACCGCGACGTCTTCCCGAAAGGCCCGGAAGTCATCAATGAGCCGTTAGGATATTCGGACCATGCGCTGCGTCTCTTCTTCGATTCCATCCGTACGATGCCGTGGTATGACCACACGCTATTCGTCATCACCGCGGATCACACGAACCTGCTGCATCGGGAGGAGTACTCCAACGACCGCGGTCTATATGAAGTGCCGGTTGCGTTCTATCATCCACAGATGGCAGCAGAACAGCGGAATGACATCATCAGCCAAACGGATATCATGCCGTCCATTCTGGGTTTCCTTGGATATAACGAACCTTATTTCGCATTCGGGGAAGACGCACTCAGCCAAAGCAAAGAACACCCATATGCTATCTGCTACAACACGACGGTATTCCAGATTTTCTCCGACAGTCTGATGGTACAATACGACGGAGAGAAGATTACCGCGGTATATGACTTCCGCAAGGACAGAGCGCTACGAAACAACATCGCCGGGATTGTCGAACCGGAACGTATTGCACCGATGACAGATTACCTGAAAGCATATATCCAGCAATATGTGCACCGTATCATCCATGACGAACTGACGATAAAGGAGTGAGTTAGTGAAAAAGTCTATCTTCTATAGCATTATCTGCCTGCTGTGCGCCGCATGCAGTCAGGTGCCTGAAGCGGACAAATCCATTCAGGTCAGTTCCTCTGCTCCTGAGGGCAGAGCATGTGCCATGTGCTTTGCGGCAGACAGCACGATATACATAGCCGGCGGTCGTATCCAGGACGGGACGTATCCCGCCACCCTGCTACGCTACAGTATCGGCACGGACCAGTGGACAGAGACAGCCGCCGTCCCTCTCCCGCCCCGTGTGAACGGTACCGTCTGCTGCACGGAGCAGGATGTCTATATGGGTCTTGGTTTTGGCGGCGGAAACGTGCATATGGATAGTACGTATCTGCATGACTGGTGGCGCTATTCTCCCACAACGGATACATGGACCGCATTGGCGGCTTTTCCCGCTCCGCAAACAGCCGCAGCCGTCAGTTGGTACGACAACGAATGCATATGGGTGGCATGCGGTTTTCGCGGATATACGAATGACATCTGGTGCTATCATATCGATTCAGACCGATGGACGCAAGCCACGGAGCAGAGTCCTATCCGCGTCATGTCAGCCGTAGCCGCCCGATGCGGCGGACGGTATTTCATCGGCAGCGGATTCCGCAACACGAGTCACAGCTACTGGTACGAGTGGTTCCGGGACGGTCACTGGGAGAAATGCTCTTCCATCCCCGGTAAGGGCCGGCACAATGCAGCCTGCAGCGCCACCGACAAGGCGGTATGGGTTTTCGGCGGATGGCATTACGGCGATTCGCTGACAACCGGTTTCCACTACGATGACATCTTACGCTACACACCGGACAGAGACCAATGGACGCTATGCGGCACTATCCCCTGCGGAACGACAGAGAACGGCGTAGCATGCGCTGTCGGGGAACGCGTCTATTTCGGTTTGGGAGAAGACAAGAATGGACATATCCATACAGAATGGTATTATATTGAAGACTAAAAGCATCATAGCAGGACTCTGCCTGTGGGTATGTACAACCACGATTCAGGCAGGCGACTGGTGGCCGGTAGCCATGCATCAGCCGGATTCGGCCCGTGACACGCTCTCGTACGTTATGCGCGTGTCCGCGATAGCCGGTTCCGGACAGCATGCTCCGTTCCTGATACAGACTAACGGACACGGGAACATATCCGATGCTCCGTTCAGCGGGAATATAACTGCCGGCATATACAAACGCGCGACACGTCCGTCCAGATGGTTTGACTACGATTTCGGGGTTGTTCTTACAGGACGTTTTGATACGGAACGCAGTACCGGTTATTTCAATCTGCTATACGCGCATACCCGCCTGTATATCGTAGATATCACCGCCGGCATCAAACCCCTCATCTGCGGCAGTCAGAATCCGGAGTTATCCATGGGAGGTCTCCTATTCTCCGGCAATGCGCATCCTGTCCCTCGAATCAGTATCGGTATTGACGAGTATATTCCGTTTCCGGGTTTATTCGGTTACCTGGAGGTCAAAGGCGGACTGAGCCACGGCTGGTTTGCAGACAACAGCCGTTTAGACCCATCGACCGGCACCAGAGACGCCCTGCTGCATTACAAGTTCATCGGCATCCGTGTAGGCGGCAGACTACCGGTCAACCTCAGTTATGAGTTTCATCATGCCGCCCAATGGGGCGGAACCTCTCCCATCCGCGGCACTTTCTCCACCTCGTGGGACAGTTTCAGGCATGTATTCGTAGCCGGGGCCGGAGGCACGACCCTCAGCGACCAACTGAATGCCGAAGGCAATCATATCGGTTTTCAGGAACTGACTCTCACCGCCCAATGGTCCCAATGGCGTATAACCGCCTACTGGCAGACATTGTTTGAGGATATGAGCGCCAAGTTCATCGGGTTCACGAATTACACAGACGGCCTATGGGGCCTATCCATCCGTCAGAGCCAATGGCCGTTCCTGCATTCGTTCACCTATGAGTTTCTAAACACCACCGGACAAGACGGTCCGTGGCACGACAGAGACGGACTGATCTACGGAGGAAGAAGCGACTACTACACCAATTCCTCTTACCCGCAAGGCTGGACTCATTTCGGAAGAACGATCGGCAACCCGTTCATGCAACCGGACAATAACCGTGTCCGTGTTCATTTAGCCGGAATAGCCGGAGACATATACGGTTTTCAATATCGCCTCCTCGCATCATATGCCCGCAACTGGGGACGGTATGCAAAACCGAAAGAGAGCCATAACACCGCGCTGATGTTAGAAGTCAAAAAGCATGTGCCGCAGGCCTGGGGATTGGACTTCGGCATCCGCCTGGCCGCCGATATCGGCGACCAGTACGGCAATCGTTTCGGAGCAATGATTACCGTCTGCAAAGAAGGGATGATATGGGAGTGGTGATTTGAGATTTGAGATTGGTGAAGGAGAAGAAGATACATATTATCATGCCTGTCAAGGACTCCATGGAGACGGCAGAGCAGGCAATCCGCGCTATCACGCAGAGCGGATATACCGTTTGCGTGTATGACGACCGCTCCACGCCGGAGAATGCGGCGCGGCTGGATACACTGCATGACGAACTGGGCATAGAGGTTATCCATATCGCCGATTATACAGACCATCCGTCTCCCAACTACCGCCGGGTACTGATTGATGCACAGCGCAAATGTATTGCCCAAGGGCGACATCTGGTTATCGTGGAAAGCGACGTGATTGTCCAACCGACAACGATAGACCGCTTATACGGGCGTGTCCAACCCGGCATCGGACTGATTGCTGCCGTCACGACGAACGAGAAAGGCGTAATCAACTTCCCCTACGAGTATGCAAAGGGCTGGAAAGAAGACGGTGTATGCAAGAAAAGGTTGTCTTTCTGCTGTACCCTGCTGACGAACGAACTGATGCAGGCATATGATTTTGAACAACTGGACCCGACGAAGAGCTGGTACGATGTGACGATCAGCCATCTCTCGCTGCAATCAGGATTTGAAAACATTCTACAGATCAGCAATCCCGTGCTGCACAAGCCCCACTCCAGCCGCCCCTGGAAACAACTCAAATATACGAATCCGCTTCGTTATTACTGGCAAAAACTCATCTATGGCAGAGACAGGATTTAAAATATACAGCCTCATGGTGGTCAAGAACGAAGCAGATGTCATTGCTTGTTCGCTGACAGACGCCTGCCGGTGGAGCGACAAGATCATTGTCATAGACAACGGCTCTACAGACGGGACCTGGGAAATCGTGCAAGAGCTGGCATCCAGCCATCCGTGCATTGTGCCCTGGCTTCGCTATGAGGGTCCCTTCCATATCGGTCTTCGCGCAAAAGCCTTCCGTGCATTCCGTCATGAGCTGACCAGCCACGACTGGTGGAACGTGCGTTTGGATGCCGATGAGTTCTACCCGGGAGATGTGCGTGCATTCCTGAGCCGGGTGCCCCGCTGCTGCAGAACCGTCAAGAAAACCAGCACGGACTATATTCTGACTCAAGAAGACATCGCGGATAATACGTTTACCGGTCATTTTGAGAAAGACCGGACATGCATCACGCACGCGCTGCCTGTTAAGCGCCAAGAACGGCGTTTTATGCGGCATTCGCATCTCTTATGCTGGTCCGAGAGGTGGCGCTATCCTCATCCGTGGGGACGGGTATATGAACAATGTATTCCTGTGGCTCACTATCAGTACCGCAGTCCGCAACAGATGGCACAACGTTTCGCCACCCGCCAACAGGCGAAAGCGGACGGATGCGGTTCTTTCCACCACGAGCAAGGGAAACGCTGGCAGGACTATCTGATGAGCAACCGACAGCTGGAAGAACAAACGCTGTTGGCGAATATGGAGACGCTCTTCGCCGCCTCCACCCGCATGCTTCACGAAGGGCGCAACACCATCAAGGTCATCGGTGATGACATCGTGGTCAAGTCCTTCCATACACCCCGTTTCCCGAACAGCCTGTTCTACGGATTCATCCGCACGAGCAAGGCGAAACGCAGTTATCTCTACGCGCAGGCATTAGGAGAACTGACACCGGCCCCCTTGGCGTACCGTGAGCACCGCCGTTTCGGACTGCTGCGGGAGAGTTATTATGCATGCCGCATGTCTGTACTGCCATACACATTCCGTCAGGTAGAACGAGACCGCTCTTTCCCGCATCGCGAACAGATTATACAAGGTATCGGCAGACTCATGGCGCAGTTGCATGCCCGAGGTTTCTACCCTCTGGATTTTACAGGCGGCAACATACTGACCAATGCAGACGGGACCCATATGCAGCTCATAGACCTGAACCGCATGCGTCTCTGCCGGCATATCGGTTTACAGGAAGGACTGAGACAAGCACGAAAACTAATCATAACAGACCAAGAACGGCAGATTTTAGAAACAGCATATATCCAGGCACGGACGCATGAATAGATACCAGCATATCATCGGTCAAACGCAGTACTACGTATTCCTTCTTGTCGTAGCCCTGCTTCCTTTCCCGCAGATTTTCCTGCGCTATGCATGCGGCGCATGGATTGCGTTGTGGTTACTGGAAGGCCGGTGGCTCAACAAGTCCAATTTCCAATCCTCCGGACCCCAAAACCTGCTGCGAATCCCGTTCCTGCTTTTCGGCGCGTGGTTTGTATGGAAAGCCCTCTCCGGTCTATGGGCGGAAGACACAGGCAGTTGGGTCTCTCAGATGGAGCGCTACGTAGCGTTCGGACTGGTCATTCCGATGGGCTTATGGGGTCTCAACCGTTTTTACGACTGGCGGAAAGCGGGTCGTGTATTGGTCATCAGTTGTGTTTCCGCCATTCCCATATACATCCTTCTCATCACCGTACTGTACCATCATCGCGAATACATGGACACCCTACAATGGCAGGGATGGAACAATAACCTGGAAGACTGGTTTACCTTTTTCTCGGAAAACATCACCGTTCTCAAGCACCGCCTGCATCTGTGTGCCGTAGAGTTATTCGGCGCCATTACCGCCTACCGGCTGTATGCGCATCGTCCGGTTCTTCGTTTCGGCTTTATAGCCGTCCTGTTATCGGTCATTCCGCTTAGCGCGTCGAGACAATCCATTCTGACCGCCGCCGCTTTAATCGTCATAGCCGCCCTGTATGCATTACCGAAACGCCATCGGATATGGTACGGAACCGGCATACTGGTAATCGGCGCCGCGTTAGGATTCGGGCTTCTGAAGATGCATCCGCGCATGCAGCAGTTTGACATGAGTAATATCACGAAACTGAAAGAGGTGCATTACACGCATGATATCCGGTTCAACATATGGGGAGCAGGACTGCAGCACCCCCATGACTATCTATGGACGGGATTAGGCGCCGGGCAGAGCTGGCAGTATATGAAAGAACGGTATACCGAATTGGACATGCCCTACTACGCCGGAAGAGAATTCAACTGCCACAACCAATATCTGGAAGAGACCATCGAGTTGGGAATATTCGGTCTGATGCTGTTTCTGTTAGCATGGATATCCATTGTGCGCTGTGCGCCTGATTCCACGCGGCAGACGGCATGGATGTTCACCATGCTCTTTGTGATGAATATGTTCACCGAGAGTGTTTTCGGTCACTTTGACGGCGTCGTCTTATGGGCCGCAGGAATGATGTTCCTACTCCTGGAGGAGCGAACGCGAAGGCTCGAGTCCGACACGGAACGTGAACAGTAATCCCCGCGGGATGCACATGCTCATTGTGCGTCGGGCATGTTCGAACCCTTCATCAAACGTGTACTCGTTCAATGCCGTACCGAAATCATAGATGTTATAACAGAGCACTTCCAGACTCATCGGGATATCTCTTACCCACCATCGGCCGGTTGCGCGCAATTCGAGATTAAAGAAAGCGTCTTCCCGTTTTCCAAACTTATTATTCGCCATGTTAATCCCTTTGGCGTCAGCATTCAAGAGCGCCAGCTGCTGATATCCGAACGGAGAAGTATAGGCAAGCGTCCGGTAATTGGAGAAAGGCTGACCGTCTTTGAACTTCCCGTTAAAGCCGATTGAGAAATACTTACACGCATTATAGGTGACTTGCAGACGCAAGATGAAGGACTTGTCCTGATTCAAGCGGCAATTACCCTGATACGGCATGTCTCCTTCGCTGAGCGCCATGTAGGTATTCGGATTGGCAGAACTCTCCGACAATACACCGATGTTATTATGCAGCGGGCCGTTACCCAAAGTACTGATACCGGACATGAGGTAACTCTGCCAACTCGCCATCACATACCATTTGCGGCCGTTATAGGTATAGCGCACCGTATTCGACATATAATAAGGAGTACGCCCGCCCACGCGTGAAGACATGAGATCCAGCGGCTGGGTGGTGATAGTATAGTCATGTACGCCTTCGTTCATATACCAGATGCCGTCCTGCTGCAGCATGTTGGCGTCCACGCCGTCCGTGAAGGCGGTAAACCACTGGTTGTAGTACTTGCGGATGGAACTGAGCAAGGCGATCTCATGCCGGCGGGACTTGCCGAACGTAAATTGGACAGGCAAATCCAATACGGCATAGGAAGGCTGATGCATCCACAGATTCTTATGCGGGGTGTGATACATGCCGCCGGTGGTGATGAACAGCGAATTGTCTGCAAAACGCGCTTCGCCGTTCAGGTAGTCGTTGCTCAAATAGCGCACCTCATCCCAGGTGTAGGACATGCGATGATGACTGACGGAGACACCGAAGCGGAACCACCATGCCGGCTGATAATCCAAGGCGACTTTCGCCAGCCAGTTCGGCGTAATGACCGACTGCCCTTTGCCTAACACGATGCCGTCCAGACTGACACCCACATGGCCGTATAACTTGAGCCCGTTTCCGAAATCATTCTCCGCGATGACGAGTGCTTCGTTCTCCAGCAGACCTGCCGTGAAGGACGAGGACTGCCATGAATAAGTGTATAAAGAAGCAGGTGCAGCGTCCATTATGGACTGTGCATATATGGCATTGGTCCAACTGTCCGTCGTCGGACGGAAATGGAGAAGCGAGTTATATCCCTCCGCATGCACACGCAGCCAAGGCAACAACTTCTGGTCATATCGGACGGAGAGGTTGACGCTGTGCAGCCGTCCGTCCGCATACCACGGGTCGAAGGCTTCACCGTCCTGGTCAATCAAATTACGGGAGAAAGAAAGGTCGTTATGCCTGAGGTCCTGCAGTTCATAACTCATTCCGACCACCACTTGTGTCCCGTTCCGGTCCGGATAAACGTTGCTGTACAGCCCGGCCTGATATGCGCGCATGGTGGCTTGCTCGTTCGCGTTATAGAGCAACTCCGAACCGTAAGCCGAACTGCCCTGCGTGACGAGGAAATAGTTCAGCCGCGCCTTTTCGGACTGAAGTGGCAATTCGCCGTCCAGTTGGGCGGTGTAGTAATCGGATGTGTTCATGCCGCTGATTCCCGTCTGGTCGAAAGCGGTGATAGCCCGCTGGCCGTAAGTGACATAGGCGTGCTGATAGCAAGAACCTATCCGAACTGTCGCATCCAACGTGCCGGCACCGAGTATATGATTGCGCATGTCCATAGGCCGTCTGTCTATGGTGCGCTCTTCGGCTGAAGAGTGAAACAGATTAATCAACTGCCGTGTGCCGGGCGAGATGCCGCCCAGGTTACCGACATTACCGGTCAGACGGATCTGCTGGTATTGAGATGTGTCATCCAGAAAAGACAGCTCGCCGTCATGGTAGTCGAGCCGCAGCGAGGTGCGGTCCATGGATGTATGCAGCAGCGTGTGACCGGGCATGGTGCGGCTGTCTATACGCATGCCGTTGAGGCTGTATCGGGTGTTCTTGAACGAGTTGCCGGCGACAGAGAAGACATTCCGGTCACCGAGGTTCCATTCGCCGGTGGTCTCGGATTCATAGACCGTGTACGGATTGCTGTTATCGAGGTAATGACCGAGGTCCGTCGTCTGATACCAGTTCCGGAAGAAGGAGCTGCTCACCGTGTCTACGCCAAAAACAGGGAATGCCTCGGCACGAACAATCGTACTGAGGCATACCAAGAACGCTATGAGCAAGCGGCGTTTCATCAGAGTCCGAACAGGTTTTGGAAGAAACCTTTCTTGTTACATCCGCTGTCGGGAGAGATATTCGGACTATCCTGCAACTGCTCAATGAGCTTGCGTTCGTCCTTATTGAGATGTTCCGGTATATAGACGCCTACATTGATGAGCAGGTCACCTACGCCGTAATTACGTCCATACTGGTCGATACGCGGCAGACCTTTTCCTCTCATCCGCAGTACCTTACCCGGCTGCGTACCCGGCGAGACGGTGATTTTCACATCTCCGGTCAGGGTCGGAATCTGCACCTGTCCGCCTAATACCGCCGTCGGCATATCCAACAGGAGGTTATAGATGATATCGCTGTCCTGACGGATGAAATCCTTATGTTCCTCTTCCTCAATGAGAACGAGCAGGTCACCGCTTACGCCGGCGTGCGGCGCTGCATTTCCCTTACCGGGGACGGTCAGCTGCATGCCACGAGCCACGCCTGCCGGAATGGTGATTGTGATGATTTCGTCATCACGAACCACACCTTCTCCACCGCATTTCGGACATTTGTTACGGACGATACGTCCTTCGCCGTGGCAGGCATCGCAGTCCGTCTGAACCTGCATCATACCGAAGATGCCCCTTTGCGCACGTGTAACACGTCCCGTTCCCTTACAGGTCGGACAGGTATCCGTAACGCCATCCTTGCTACCGGTGCCCTTACAGTCTTTGCACTCTACCAGTTTATGGACTTTGATTTTCTTCTCACATCCTTTGGCTATCTCTTCGAGGGTGAGGGTTACCTTGACACGGATATCGCTACCGCGTTGTACACGCGGGCCGCGATTACGACTGCCGCCGCCAAAGAAACTGCCCAGATCCTCGAGATCGATGCCTGCGCCCTGGAAGATATCACCGAAATGCTGGAAGATATCATCCATAGACATGTTACCACCGCTGAAGCCGCCAGCTCCCTGCATACCGGCATGACCGAACTGATCATAACGCTGCCGTTTCTGGGGGTCGGAGAGCACTTCGTAGGCTTCCGCCGCCTCTTTGAACTTCTCTTCGGCCTCCTTATCGCCGGGGTTCTTGTCAGGGTGGTACTGTATCGCTTTTTTGCGGTACGCCTTTTTTATCTCATCCGCCGTGGCTTTCTTATCCACGCCGAGCACTTCATAATAATCACGCTTTTCTGCCATAAAATCTGTGATTTCGTTGTTTTCGTAATTTTCGTTGTTTAATAAACTACGCGACTTTATTCGCCTACTACCACTTTGGCGAAGCGTATAACCTTATCGCCGAGTTTGTATCCCTTCTGTGTGCAGTCAATCACCTTTCCTTTCTGCTCATCACCGGCGGCAAAGGTCGTAATCGCCTCATGTTCGTCGGTGTTGAAGTCGGCGCCTTCCGTCTTAATGGCGTGCACGTCCTGCTTGTCAAGGAAAGAAATAAACTTCTGCTGAATCAGCTTGATACCGTCCCGCACGGCCTTGATGTCATCAGTCTTCTCCATAGCCTCAGTTGCACGCTCGAAATCATCCACCAGGGGCAGCATCTCCTTGAAGATACGCTCACCTGCGGTCTCCAACAAGTCCAATTTCTCCTTATTGGTACGACGGCGATAGTTATCGAACTCCGCCATCATGCGCAGATTCTTATCCTCCAGCTCCGCAATGCGCGCTTCGAGTTCTTCCGTACCCGGCGCTTGCGACTCCTGCTGTTCATTCCCAGCAGGCTGCTCCACCTGCTGCTCCAATTGTTCCTCTACCTGTTCTTTTATTTGTTCTTTTTTTGCCATATTCGAAATTATTAATTTTTACAAATTAAGGGGTTCAAATCCTGTGCCATATGTCAGTATGCTGCCAAATTGGCAGAGTTTTAATGTTTATGAACATCCGCTTTCAGTTCTTGCATAATCATGGTTCGCACAAAAGCATCGAAGCGCATATAGCGTTTTTTGGTGCCTCTTTTGGTGTCATATGTGGCATATGGATCCGGTTTAGAGCCTCGTGTAGCATAGAGTTGCGCCTCGAAACGCTTCTGCCAGTATTCATGTAGTTTAGGGTCGCTTAGTGCTTTGTCCATGATTTGTGAAGCTTTCTTGAAGAGGTTCTGGTTTGCTTTCTCGGCACCTTTAGCCGGTTTACGGTTGTAATCACGAGGATGTACGACATCATATGTCTCCTGGACCCCGATGCCTATGATACGCCCTCGAGCATCACGAAAACGCTTGACACGATGGATATGTCCGGGCGATGTCGCGCCGTTGATTTCATCAATGCCATTAGATAGTTTTTCTCTTGCCATAGTCAGTCCAATTTATCGAATCACGCAATAATCACACAATAATCGCGCAATAATCACCCAATACCACCTTTATTCAAGCCCAGTGTTTTACAAATGTAAGGCAGTATTCGATGGCTGGGAACGATTGCGGGTGCAAAGGTACGAAAAATATTTGGAATATGCAAATTTGAAGGCGCTGGAAAAGCAAAAAAAATGTTTTTTCCCAGAAAGTCAGGATGACATCCGGAACAATAGACATAGGTTTTGAGCGGCAAATCCAGTTTGCCGGAAAAGAAGAAAAAAACGTGGTACACAATTGGCCGGAAAAGAAGAAAAAAAACGTGGTACACAATTTGCCAGAAAAGAAGAAAAAACGTGGTACACAATTGGCCGGAAAAGAAATAAAAGAAGACAGCCGAATATCATTCAGGGCAAGAGACAAAGGATACCTTTTGCCCTTGTACATTGTACTTCATTCCATTGTATATCAGATAGAGCACACCATTCTCCACGACCTTTGTACATCTGGAGCGCCCACTTGGGCCAGCCTGTACATTCTCCACTTCTGTCGGTGTCCGGCGGGCGAGACGAACGGATTTAACACCGGCGTCACCGCTGCTCTGTGCCGATGCGAGAGTCAGCATAAACGGTGCGGACTGAAGGACGGCAACCGTCAGAGTCCCCCCCTTAGGCAGTTTCACTTTGCCGCTCACCGCATTTCCGTTCGCATAGACGCGTATATCCCGGTCGTAATTCGTGATAGAGGATGACAGCACCACCGTGTCACAGGCGGGCAGGAAAAGCTCCAGATGCGTCTTTCCGGCTATCTCACGGCTATGATCGTCATCCGTTTTGGAGATGCGCCATTTCTTGGTCGAATCGAATCCGTACGCCCCTTTGACCCAAGTCTCCGAGCCGTCAAAGACCATCTCATCCGCCGAGAAGGCACAAGGCTGCACGGCTTCCGTCACCAAGGTATAAGTGACCGTCGAGCTGTCCGTACCGGTCAGCGTGATCACGTCGCCGGTCTGCTCCCACAGCGTTCCCTCATTGACGGTATAGTTCTCAATCACCGGAGTCTCTTCTCCCGCCAGATAGAAAGCCTTGAGGGTGTTGCCGTTCAGATAAGCGGAATAGGAATTGGTCATGACGGCTTCGTACAGCGCAGGAGGTGTTGGGATGGTGTCTTCCGGTGCGGGAGGATCATCCGGCGGAGTGAAGCCGTTACGCACATACCGATAGATAGGCATGTCTTTTTTCGCATCGCTGGTGGTATAGAACGTTGTGGAATCCGCCCATGCGAGCGATTCGCCCTGCGTCTCCTCTTCATAAGCGGCTATCTGCAGAGGGCGGCGCTGTGCGGTGACGGTCAGGCTCTCCGTCCCCTGACGCTCCCACAGCAGGACATATTTCTCATTCTTGATTGCCATCCATTTGCCGTCCGGCGTGATGTCGCCGCCTGTGGCTTCCTTGAACTTGGAGCCGCTGCCCAACGCACACACTTCCGTAAGACGCTGCACGGACGTGCCGTAATCGGTTCGGAAAGGCAGGTAATAGAGATGACAGACTCCGTCCACTTTGTCGGCGATATAGAACCGCTGCTCGATGTTATCGTACATGAGGGTCTCGGTGTTATGCGCCTGGTTGTCCGGATAGCCGAACCGGATATAGTTCACATTAAGCGTGACGGTGCCGGAAGCTACAGCCGGTTCTTCCACATAGTAGATATAATACGCATCGTTGTACTGCAGGTCATTATCGCCGATAGCACCTATGAAGAGATAGTTCTGACCATTATACACACCCGTTGCCATGTCTTCCCAGTCATCCCGGTCGGAACCGGTGCTGGATATGACAGCGGTCATCGTCAGCGTGCCGGAAGGCGTGACAGCCACTATCTTACGGTTGCTGCCGGTGTTCTCGTCTCCCAGCGCCCACAGGTAACCGGGGGTCTGCCGCGAGCAAGCCATACCGCTTGTTTCCGGCATGGTGCTCTTCCCCATCGTACCACACTCCGTGCGGGTGAAATCCTCACAAAGCGTCAGTTTCGTACCATCGTAATTGATACCGTCAGCCCATGCTGAAGATGCAATAATCAGCCCGAGAAGGGCCATATAAAGGGTGCGCTTCATGATTTATCCGTTTGTTTTTTCTTTCTGTCATACTGCTCGGCTATGGCGGTGAAGAAGACATCCCCGCTACTGTTCAGAGCTGTTTCCATCGAGTCCTGTACCACGCCGATGATGAAGCCAATCGCCACGGCCTGCATCGCCACGTCATTGCCAATTCCGAAGAACGAACTTGCCATGGGTATCAGCAGCAGCGAGCCCCCCGCCACACCGGAAGCCCCGCAGGCTCCGAGCGTCGCGATCATACTGAGAAAGACCGCCGAGGCGAAGGTCATCTCCACGCCCATCGTGTTCGCCAAAGCGAGCACAAAGACGGTAATCGTGATCGCGGCACCGTCCATGTTGACGGTTGCGCCAAGCGGTATGCTGACGGAATAGAAATCCTCATCCAGTCCCAGACGCTTGCACAGATTCATGTTGATAGGAATATTCGCAGCCGAAGAGCGCGTAAAGAAAGCACTCAGTCCGCTCTCCTTCAGGCAGGTGAACAAGAGCGGATAAGGATTCCTTCGCGTGAGCAGAAAGGCGACAAGGGGATTGATCAGCAACGAGGTGGCAAGCATACAGCCGATGATGAGCAGCAACAGATGACCATAGGTAGAGAAGACCTCGAAACCGTTCTCCGACACGGCGCTGAACGCCAGTCCGAGCACACCGAACGGGGCGAACTGGATTATCCATCTGACCACGGTAGAGACCACGTTTGCCAAGTCGTGTATAGCGGAAATGGTGGCGGCAGAAGCCATCTTCTTGAGCGCGACGCCGATGACGATAGACCAGAAGAGGATAGCCACATAATTAGCCTCGGCCAGCGCCATAATCGGATTGGCAAGCATGCCTGTCAACAGATGTGAGAAGACCTCCGACAGGGAACCTACCGCATTACCCGTCTGACCGACCTCAACCAACTCCAATGACACAGGAAACAGCCAGCTGCCGGCTACAGCACAGACAGCGGCCATGAAGGTACTGACCAGATACAACGCGATCAGTACCGCAAAACGCGGTCCGTGCCCCTTGTCCGCTTTGGCAATAGAGGACATCACCAGTACTGCCACCAGCACGGGGGCAATGCTCTTGAGGGCGGTGACAAACATCGTGCCGAGAAGGCCGATGCCCGTCCATGAAGGAACCAGAAGTCCCAACACGATACCGATAGACAGACCGATAAAGATACGCAGCACGAGACTGATACTCGTGTATCTATGAATGAGTTGATTCGTTTTCATCATATGTGTTTTGCGAGAACGCGGTATTAGTTGTTAAACCTTTGCGCCTGCAAAGGTACGAAGATTTTTTGGAATATGCAAGAGAAAAACAAAAAATGCGCCCAGAGGACGCATTTTTCTGCTATGTATTGATATTTTACAACAGCTCGACGGAACGGTTGACGAACTTGGCAAGGGCTTCGCCTTTGAGCTGGCCGGATGCCAAGAGGGCGATGTCTATTAACTGATGAAGCTTGTCATCTTCATTCGTCAGTTTATAGACGGTCTTTTTGACCGTCGTTTGAGCGGTTTCGCCCTGTTTATCGCCTTCGGCTTGCTTATCAACGAGCTCCTCAACCTCTTCAGAAGTCATTTTACCCACCAGTTCCTGGATAAGCGGGTGAGCGGTGTTGACCACGAGGTTGTAACTATCCGGCATGTTGCCGTAGAAGGACATTCCCTGCTGATGCGCGGACATCTCTTTCATCCGGCGCATGAACTCATTCTGCGTGAGGAAGACAGGCAGGGCGTCCGCAGCCGCAGCTTCGGTCGTTACATAGTAACGCAGTTTGTCCTCGCTACTCGGCAGCATATTCTCAAAAGCCTTACGCAGACCTTCTTTCTGCTCTGCGGAGTAGTTATCCTTGGCGGTGTCCTCTTTCTTGATGAGGTTCTCGATGGTATCGCTATCCACACGGACGAAACGCAGTTTCTCGTGTTTCTGTTCCGCCTGGGACATGCAATGCACGTCGAGTTCGCCGTCCTGGAGCAGGACATCATAGCCCTTGGCTTTGGCACGCTCGATATAGGTATAGTTAGCGTCCGGATCCTGGGTATAGAGGATCACCATATTTCCATCCTTATCCACCTGATTCTCACGCACTTTCTCCTTATACTCATCGAGCGTGAAGTATTGATTGTCGAGGTTCTTGAAGAGGGCAAAACCGGTGGCTTTCTCATAGAACTTCTCATCTGTCAGCATACCGAACTGGATGAACATCTTGATGTCGTCCCATTTCTTGGCAAACTCGTCCTTGTCAGCCTTGTAGAGTTCAGCAAGCTTGTCAGCCACTTTCTTGGTGATATAACCGCTGATTTTCTTGACGTTATTGTCAGACTGGAGATAGGAACGGCTGACATTGAGCGGGATATCCGGACTGTCGATGACGCCGTGCAAAAGTGTCAGGTACTCGGGCACGATGTTCTCCACCTCGTCGGTGACATAGACCTGGTTGCAATAGAGTTGGATCTTGTTGCGGTGCACGTCGAGGTTGGTCTTGATTTTCGGGAAGTAGAGGATACCGGTGAGGTTGAACGGATAATCCACGTTAAGGTGGATATGGAAGAGCGGTTCGTCAAACTGCGAGGGATAGAGTTCGTGGTAGAACTTATCGTAGTCTTCGTCTGTCAAATCCGCCGGCTTGCGGGTCCATGCCGGATTGGTGTCATTGATGATGTTCTCTTCCTGCAGCTCAATCTCCTTACCGTCTTTCCACTCTTTCTTCATGCCGAAAGCAATCTCGACGGGCAGGAACTTGCAGTATTTCTTAAGCAGACCTTCGATGGTGGCATCCTCGAGGTACTGGCTGAACTCATCGTCGATGTGCAGCACAATATCGGTACCGCGGTCGGCTTTGATAGTCTCTTCCATAGTGTACTCGGGCGAGCCCTCGCAGGACCAATGGACAGCTTTGGCGTCTTCCTTATAGGACTGGCTGAATATCTCGACTTTCTTTGACACCATGAATGCGGAATAGAAACCGAGACCGAAATGGCCGATGATGGCTTCGGCTTTGTCCTTGTACTGGTTAAGGAACTCCTCCGCACCGGAGAAGGCAATCTGGTTGATGTACTTATCGACTTCTTCCGCGGTCATACCCAGACCGTGGTCAGAGACGGTGAGGGTCTTCTTTCCTTTATCAATTAACACACGCACACGCAGGTCACCCAGGTCACCTTTCATCTCGCCTACGGAAGAGAGGGTTTTGAGTTTCGCCGTTGCGTCAACCGCGTTGGAAATCAACTCACGCAGAAAAATCTCGTGGTCTGAATACAAAAATTTCTTAATGACGGGGAAAATGTTATCTGACGTTACCCCAATTGAACCATTTTTCATATTTTTCACATTTTATTATTTTCTCAATCTATTTTTGGTGATCACGTGATATAGTGCCCCCGACAAATGTACTTCAAAAGTTGTGCCAAGCAGATTTTTCTGCCAAAATGTCAGTTTTGAATTACAAACATCAAAAAAAATCAAAAAAAATGCAGAATTATTTGGTCATGTCAGAAAAATGTTGTAATTTTGCACGCTTTTTTGTCGCGGGTCCAACCTCGTATACGCGCCAAGACGTCGTTTTAGCGACAGATACCCGGATGAACTCCGCTCTCCCCACCGCAAACAGCCTACGGCTAAGTTTACGTCGGGGGCCCTATAAAAAGCAAGTTTTTATTTATACGGAAAGGCCAGAAAAGTTCCGCTCGAGATTAGCGGACGCCGCACCGCCCTAACAGCAATCAGCTATCAGCCGTCAGCCGTCAGAAAAAATAATCCGAATGCTGAAGCTGCATACTGAAAGCCCAAAACCAAGTACAGATGTACGCAATTGTAGAAATGAAAGGCCAGCAATTCAAGGTAGAAGCTGGCAAGAAACTGTTCATCAACCGCATGAACGAGCTCGAGAAAGGCGCAACCGTTGAGTTTGAGAACGTATTGCTGCTTGACAACGAGGGTAAAGTAAAAGTAGGTGCTCCTTATGTAAAGGGCGCAAAAGTAGTTTGCGAAGTACTCGACAACGAGTGCCGTGGCGAGAAAGTTCTTGTATTCCACAAGAAACGTCGCAAAGGCTATCGCAAGCTGAACGGTCACCGTCAGGATTTGACCAACGTAGTAGTTAAAGAGATTGTTATTGCTTAAAAGAAAGGACAACAGAGTATGGCTCACAAGAAAGGTGTCGGTAGTTCAAAGAACGGCCGTGAATCAGAAAGCAAACGCCTTGGCGTGAAGATCTTCGGTGGTCAGTTCGCCAAAGCAGGTAACATCATCGTACGTCAACGTGGTACAGTTCACAACCCGGGTGAAAACATGGGTATGGGTTCCGACCACACGTTGTTCGCACTTTGCGACGGTATCGTAACGTTCCGTAAACGTCGCGACAACAAGTCGTTCGTTTCCATCCAACCGGTGGCTGAAGCTTAATCGGTTCGGGGAAGCATGAATATCTCCTACCGAAGCTTCGGCTCAGGTGGGAGATTTTTGTTTGAAACAAGAACACAGACCGCTTATCCGACAGAAGACAGACCGCTTTGCTGACAGACCTGCTATGCAGGGTAATTCAGTCTGTATTCTATGTTCTGTCAGAGAGCGCAGCGAGCGGTCCATAATCCTATAAAATATGTTAACATTAAAACAAATCTACGACGATAAAGAGAAAGTTATCGCCGGCTTGGAGAAAAAACATTTTAACGGAGCAGCCGAGGCTATCGAAGAGGTGCTTCGTCTTGATGCGGAGCGTAAAGCGGCGCAGCAGGAGAAAGATGCAGCCGCTGCCGAGATGAACAAGATCAGCAAGTCTATCGGCATGCTCATGGCGCAAGGCAAGAAAGACGAAGCCGAAGCAGCCAAAGCACAGACCGGCGCACTCAAAGCACAGATTGCCGAGTTCGACGCCAAGATGTCGGAAGCGGAAGAGGCGCAGACCAAACTGCTGCTCACCATTCCGAACGTACCGTACGACATTGTGCCGGAAGGAGCAAGCGCAGAGGACAACCTGGCTGTAGCTATGGGCAACTGGCCGAACCAACCGATGGCAGACGCGATTGCCAAGAACGGTGCTATCGCTCTCCGCGACTGGGACGGCGCTACCGATGAGGCTATTGCCGCAGAGCGTATCGCACAGTCCGAGAAACTGCCGCACTGGGAGCTGGCCAAGAAATACAATCTGATTGACTTTGACCTGGGCGTCAAGATTAGTGGTGCCGGTTTCCCTGTCTATATCGGTCAGGGTGCCCGTCTGCAGCGTGCGCTGATCAACTTCTTCCTTGCCGAAGCCAACAAAGCCGGTTACACTGAAATCATGCCGCCGACGGTCGTTAATGCCGCTTCGGGTTACGGAACGGGTCAGTTGCCTGACAAAGAGGGTCAGATGTACCACTGCGAAGTGGATGACCTCTATCTGATTCCGACTGCTGAAGTGCCGGTGACGAACCTCTACCGCGACGTGATCATCGAAGAGGCGCAGTTGCCGATCAAGAACTGCGCGTACACGGAGTGCTTCCGTCGCGAGGCAGGCAGTTACGGCAAGGACGTGCGCGGTCTGAACCGTCTGCACGAGTTCTCTAAGATCGAGATCGTCCGCATCGACACTCCGGAACACTCCGATGCAAGCCACAAAGAGATGCTGGCACACGTAGAAGGTCTGCTCCAGAAACTGGAACTGCCTTACCGTATCCTTCGTCTCTCAGGCGGCGACATGAGTTTCACAGCCGCCCTGTGCTATGACTTCGAGGTATACAGTGAAGCGCAACACCGCTGGCTTGAGGTATCGAGTACCAGTAATTTCGACACGTATCAGGCCAACCGTCTGAAATGCCGCTACCGCCGTGCCGAGGACAAGAAAGTGACGCTGTGCCACACGCTGAACGGCTCGGCTCTGGCGTTGCCGCGTATCGTAGCTGCGCTACTGGAGAACAACCAGTGCGAAGAAGGAATCCGCATTCCGAAAGCGCTGCAACCGTATTTCGGGGCAGAAATGATTAAATAATCATTTATTTTAGAAAAAAGATGGCATACCCTTGTGTATGTCATTTTTTTTTTGTACCTTTGCGCCCAAAATTGAAATGTGTATGAAACATCTGGTTACACTTTTCCTCTTTCTCGCATGCGCAGCAGGTATGTTTGCGCAGGATTATCTGCGAGAGGCCGAGTATTACCAGCGCAAGGCAGAGGGTTACCGACGCGAGGCGGAGTACTATGAGCGCAAAGCGAAAGGCTACGAACGCGAAGCGGAGTACTACCTGAACAAAGCAGCCAGTTACCAACGGGAAGCCGCCTATTACTCGAAGAAAGGCGATATAAGCAGTGCGAATACGCAGACGCGCTACGCGCAAGAGGCCATGGACAAAGCCAAGACCCAGCAGCGTTACGCTCAAGACGCATGGGACAAATACCGCACGCAGCTGCGCTACGCCCGTGAGGCAGACGAGAAAGCCGCCGACTATTTACGACGCGCCGCCAAAAGGTAAGACAAAACAAAAACATCATTAAAAATCATATATCACTATGACAACTTATTTTATTATTCTCAGCATCGTGTTACTCATCTCGCTGGTATTCTACATTGTAGCACGTATCCGTTTGAGTAAAGAGAAATTAGTGCTTACAGCGGGCCGTCTGGATGTCACTTTCCTGATGATCAGCCCGTTATTCGCCATCATCGGTATTCTGATCCGCAAGACTCTGGATCTGGACACGCTGGCATGGATTTTCTGGATTATCGCCATCGTTTGCGTAGCCCTGTCCATCATGTATTCCATCACGGAGAACAAAGACTCGGTATGGGATATGATATGGTCAGCCGGCGCAAAGGTCTTCATCCTTATCACCACCGTGTTCATCATCATCCTCTCCATGGTTATCTTCCTGGGTTACATGGTATTCTACCTTGTCAAAGAGCACGGAAAGACCGACGAGGAGGCAGACCAAGACTCGAAGAACAAGTTCGCTCTGCCGCAATACCGCAAGTTCATGAACGCTTACGTAGGTATCAAGAGCGACAAGAAGAAAGAGAAAAAGGCTAAAAAGGAAAAGAAAGACAAATAATACCCATCACCTATGTCAACGGTACTCCCCTACATTCTGCTGGTAGCAGTAATGTTCCTCGGTTTCTGGGCATTACTGCACCTTCAGTATCGGAACGCCCGGAGTGCGCGCCAATGGGAATTGAAAAAAGAATCGCAGAAAGCGATTTCCCCCATCCGTCTGCGTGCCTATGAACGGCTCACGTTACTGCTCGAGCGGACCAAGCCGGAACACATGCTGCTGGAGTTGCGCAAGAACCATCCGGAAGCACTAACCGGCTGGTCGGTACTGCAAGTACAACAGTACCTGCTGCAAACGATCCGCATGGAGTATGACCATAACCAGAGCCAACAAGTGTACGTAAGCAACGAGGTATGGGATGCGCTCATTGACGCCCGTGACCAGATGGGTTCGTTCGTCATCTCCATCGCCGGCCAGCTCCCTCCAGAAGCTACGGCTCAGATGTATGCCACCGCGCTGCTCTCCGCCTACAGTTCAAACGGTATCACTCCCTCCGACAAAGCTCTCGACATGCTAAAAGAGGAAGCGAAATCGCTTATGTAGACCGCCAGCCCCAAAGAGTAAAGCGTTCTCTATGTTCACTGAAAGAATAAAGATACTACTGATTCGACCGATTGCGTTCAGTCTTTTGTCCTTATTCGTTACCCCTCACTCCTTTGCCGCAAGCAAGGACTCCATCTACATGGGTACACAGGTGAAACTGGACATTGCTTCTCCGGTTATCGTTCCGGCCACCAGCCAATGGCAGATACAGCATTACGAAGTAGCCGTAAACGTGCGACTGCTCCGACGATGGTATCCCACGTTCGAACTCGGCTATGCCGGAGGCCAACGGACTCAAGACAGCATATCTTATCGCGGACAGGGCATGTTCTTCCGTCTCGGATGTGACCTTCACCCTCTGAAACGTCATCCTGAGAAACCTCACGCCTTACTGATAGGCGTCCGTTTAGGCACGGCGATACAAGATCAAACGCAGCAGACCTCCCTCTCCCATTCCACCGCCAACATCCTCGCGGATGCGGACCGCAAGACAAGCAGAGCCGGTATCCAAGCGGACTGCTGGGGAGAGATTGTGGCGGGATGCCAAGTAGAAATTGCCAAATGCCGCACGCCGAAATCCGAACGTCTGAAGAACTCCGCCTTCTACATGGGATGGATGGGACGATTCAAGATTCTTTTCACACGTAACACGGAGGACAAATACAACAATCCCTACCCCATCTACATCCCCGGATTCGGCAACCGCGACAATATCGGATGGGGTATCAACTACTATCTCGGTTGGCAGTTCTAGACCCAATCAAGCTGAACAAATGAACGAGTTTTTAGAAAAAGAAGAAGACATATTAAAAATGCTCAAAACCGTGTTTGACCCGGAGATACCGGTCAACGTATATGATTTGGGGTTAATATACGGCATTGAGTTAAAGGACGACGGAGTCTGCGAGATTACGATGACGCTGACCGCGCCTTCGTGTCCTGCCGGGGACTTTATCGTAGAGGACATCCGCCAGAAAGTAGGAAGCGTAGAAGGAATCAAAGACGTGAATGTGACCATTGTGTTTGAGCCGGAATGGACGAAAGACATGATGTCTGAAGAGGCGAAACTGGAGCTTGGTTTTTTATAGACGGGCGTTAAAATGGTTCATTGCGTGAACGTTAAACAGTAAAAATGGTTTTGATTACATCAAAACGTTAAATAGTTAAGATGATATATTTTCTAAGCGACGCACATTTAGGCAGTCTGGCTATCGAGAGAGGCTGGGCACACCAGAAGAAACTCATCAACCTATTGGAAGAGATGAGTAAGGATGCCGTATCGATATATATGTTAGGCGACATGTTTGATTTCTGGATGGAATATTTCATCCATGACAAAGGCAAACGCCAATACTCGCCGTTTTTCAAAGAGTTACGCAGGTTAACGAAGAAAGGCATTCATATCCATATATTCACCGGCAACCATGACCTATGGACATTCGGCGGATTGAGCAAGATGAGCGGTGCTGAAATCCATTTCGGTCCCTGCACCATCCAGCGTTACGGCAAGACCTTATATTTAGCGCACGGAGACGGCATACTGCCGAGTGACTGGGAAGAGTACTACCCCAGCCGCGTACGCAAGAAAATCAAACGGTTCATGCGCATGCGCGCTATCTTCCAGAACAGCACCCTGCAGTTTCTTTTCCGCTGCCTGCCTCCCGCTATCGGAAACAAGATCGGATACGGCTGGGCCAAGAAAAGCAGACTGAAGGAGATAGCCAATCCCTGTCCCTTCAAAGGCGAGCACAAAGAAGAACTGGTGCTGTTTGCCAAAGAGCAGGAGAAACAAGGCAACCACCGCGACTACTATATTTTCGGTCACCGGCATATTGAACTGGACCTTCAGATCACCCCTGACAGCCGCGTGGTGATGTTAGGAGACTGCTTCCAACAATGGACGTACGGCTGTCTAGACAAACACGGGCGTTTCACGCTTCATAATTACGAGGAAGAGACGAAAGGGGAGAGTTGAGAGTAGAGAGTTGAGAGTTTAAAGTTGAAAGTTGAAAGAAGTAGGCTAGTAGATAGTTTATAGTTGAAAGTTTATATGCATACCAGAGAAGAAAAATTAGAGGCATTCGGGCGGCTGTTGGATATCATGGACGACCTGCGGGAGAAATGTCCGTGGGACAAGAAACAGACATTCGACAGTTTACGGCAGAACACGATAGAGGAGACCTACGAGTTAGCCACCGCCATCAGCCGGCAGGACATGAACGAAATCAGCAAGGAACTGGGGGATGTGCTGCTGCATGTAGTGTTCTACGCCAAGATGGGTTCGGAAGAGAAATGGAATTTCTCGGGTTCATCGGGCGAAGGACCGCGCGATTCGTTCGACATAGCTGATGTATGCAACCGGCTCAGCGACAAGTTGATTTACCGGCATCCGCACGTGTATAATGTACAAGGGGACAATGCACAAGGTAAGAAGGTATCCAATGCCGAAGAAGTCAGTCTTTTGTGGGAGCAGGTGAAGCTGAAAGAGAAAGGCGGCAACAAGACCGTGTTAGGCGGCATTCCGGACAGCCTGCCAAGTATTGTGAAGGCATACCGCATCCAAGACAAAGTGGCGAATGTCGGTTTTGACTGGGAGAACAAAGAAGATGTGTGGGCCAAAGTGAAAGAGGAGATCCATGAGTTCGAAGAGGAGTTAACGAATGAGCGAGTTAGCGCATTAACGAATGAACGGATGGAAGCCGAGTTCGGCGACCTGATGTTCGCGCTGATCAATGCGGCGAGACTATACAAGATCAAACCGGACAACGCGTTAGAGCAAACGAACCTGAAGTTCATCCGCCGATTCAACTACCTGGAAGCCAAAGCCAAAGAGCAAGGTAAGGAGCTCCAAGACATGAGCCTGTCCGAGATGGATGCGCTTTGGGAAGAAGCGAAGAAAGGGGAAAGAAGTTGAGAGTTGAAAGAAGTTGAGTTACTTGACGCCAATGAAGAAGTGGGCGGCCCACTGGGAATAAGGCGCTTTAGCAGCCGAGTTCAACTCCATATCAATCCGATGAGTACCTGACGCTACGGGCACATAGACGAGCGTTGTCACAAACCGATATACCGAACCGGGATTAAACGCCAGGATTCCGCCCGCAGGGTCCGCATCAGCAGACAAAAAACTGTTATACTCCTCATCCCACATCAACGACACATGCACTTTGGATGTATCCGCGGAGCAAACGAACGATGTGATGTAGTCATAGTAGCCATTGAGGACCATCGGGAAACGAACGGTATCCCCTACCTGCAAGGAGTCATTGAGCGTAATGGTATCGCAAACAACCGAATCCACGCCAAGCGAATCCTGAACCGTATAGGTACGATAGAGCACAGAGGAATACTGCACACCCGGCGACATCACATTTTCCAGATTGCAAGCGACCGTAGTAAACGCCACAAAGACTAAAGAGAGATAGAAAAAGATGTTTCGTTTCATAGTTATCCAAGGGATTTATAACCCAAGTGCGGCATAAAAGACTCGAACTTTCACTCCTCACGGAACCAGATCCTAAGTCTGGCGCGTCTACCAATTCCGCCAATGCCGCGCGCTTGCGCCAATACCCGCAGACTTCACGATTCTCGCTCGTAGAGTGCTACGTATTGCGCTACGCTTTCCCCGCTGCAAACGCTGCGCTGGTTCACATCGGGGACCCTATTGGGAAAAACTGCGCAAAATTACTGCTTTTTTTTGACATATGCAAGAAAATACACAAACTTTTTATCATATTTTACCAAACGGCGTCAAAATTGTCCATCGGATGACACCTTCCCCGGTAGCCTATATCGGCGTGATGGTGGGAACCGGTACTCGTGACGAATTGCCGGAAGAAAACGGCATGGCGCATTATATCGAGCACTGTGTCTTCAAAGGCACAGCGCATCACTCTGCGCGTCAGATCATCCATTCGATAGAAGGAATAGGCGGCGAGATCAACGCATACACCACCAAAGAAGAGACCACATTCTATGCCGCCATCCTATGCGAGCACGTACAACTGACACTTCATCTGATTGCCGAGATGCTATTAGAGCCGACATTCAAGAAGGAAGAAACGGACAAGGAGCGAATGGTGATTCTGGACGAGATTGAGAGTTACAACGACCAGCCGAGCGAACTGATTTACGATGATTTCGAGAGTCTGGTCTTTGCCGGCAGTCCCCTGGCACAACCCATTTTAGGAACGAAGAAGGCCCTGAAACACATCTCATCCAAGCCGGAGTATGCCAAACAGTGGATGGCGGCACATTATACGCCGGACCGGATGGTGGTTTTCTGTCAGGGGAATGTCAAACCGGAGAAGATATTCCGCCTGGCAGAGAAGGAATTCGGCGGAATGAAGACCCGTCTAACCAGTTTGACTAGTCGAACCAGTACAACCATTACGTGTAATGAGCGTCTGCGCTCATTCCGCAAACACACGCATCAGGTGCACGCGATGACAGGCGGGCACGCGTACGCGATAGGCGACGAGCATCAATTAGGGATGTTTCTGCTGAATAACATCTTAGGCGGCGGAAGTCTGAACAGCCGGTTAAATCTGAGTCTGAGGGAGTCGAAAGGTATGGTATACACCGTTGAGTCAACCTATACGCCGCTGAGCGACACGGGATACTGGTGCGTTTACTGGGCCTGCGATCCGGAAGACTTCAGTCAGAGCCACGGTCTGGTCCGCAAGGAACTGGACAAGCTGATGGACGTGCGTCTGTCAGACAGCGCCCTTCATCACGCCTTTGCGCAACTGCGAGGCCAGCTGGCCATAAGCGCCCAGAACCAGGAGAACAGCGCACTGGCCATGGCCAAGTCGGTTCTATACCGCGGTTACGCGCCCGGATGGGAAGAGACAATGATGCGTATCGAACAAACGACAGCGAAGCAACTTCAAGAGATTGCAGAAGATGTTTTTGAAGCGCAAAAAACTTTCATTTTGACATACGAATAGGTCAATTTTGTTACATTTATCGTAAAAATCGCACAAAATTTGCACTTTTTTGCCAAAATATTTGGTTAATTAAAAAAAAAGTAGTAATTTTGCGCGATTTTTCGTTTTGCGCGTACGCGTATACCTTATTATACACACGCGTATTATAAGTTGGAAGTGGAGAGTTGAGAGTTTATCGAAGTCGTCCAGTTGAGAGACAAAAGACGAAAGACAAAAAAACTAAAATAAATAACAAACAATGAAAAAGATTTTTACACTACTCTTTCTTGCCGCGCTGAGTTTAGGACTCTATGCGCAGAAGCAAGTTAGCGGTGTGGTAGTCGACGAGCAAGGCGAGCCGGTTATCGGTGCCGCTATTCAAGCGAAGGACGCCACACAGGGTACTATCTCGGATTACGATGGTAAATTCGAGATGGACGTTCCGGAGTCGGTGAAGACCCTGGTCGTTAGTTATCTCGGTAAGTCAGCCCAAGAGGTTCCCGCCGGGAAAAACATCAAAGTGGTATTGACGGACAATGTAGAAATGCTTCAGGAAGTTGTGGCTACCGGTTACGGTAACGTGAGCAAGGGAGGTTTCGCAGGTTCTGTCGAGACCGTGAAGTCAGAAGACATTGAGAAGAAGAACCCGTCGGATCTCACGAAGGCCCTAGCCGGTGAGAGTGCCGGTGTGCAGGTGATTCAATCCAGCGGTCAGCCGGGTACCGTAGCCAGCATCAACCTCCGCGGTATCGGTTCTATCTCCGCAAACAGCAGTCCGCTCTACGTAGTAGACGGTATTCCATTGGACGCAGGTTCCATCAGTTCGATTGACCCGGGTGACATTGCATCTCTTACGATTCTGAAAGATGCAACAGCTACGTCTCTGTACGGTAGCCGTGGTGCCAACGGTGTCATCCTGATCACGACCAAAAAAGGTAGTTCGAACGGCGATGACGGAAAGATTGAGATTGACGTGAAGGCCGGTGCTAACATGCGTCTTCTGCCGATGTACGACGTGATTGACAATCCTGAAGATTACGTAGTAATGGCATGGCAGAGCTTGTTTACCGAGGCATACACCATCAACGGCAAGTCGGAAGACCAAGCAGTCAAGACCGCGAACAGAAACCTGTTCAGCGCAAGCGGTATCCCGACTATTTACAATCTGTGGGATCAGAAGGGTAACTTGTTGGTTAACCCGTACGATGCTGCAGGTAACGTAAAGCCGACATTTGACCCGTCCGTAAGCCGTCTGGCTCAATTCCAGAACATGGACAGCTGGTATAACACGATGTTCCACAACGGCTTGAAGCTGGAGGCAACCGCCAAGATCAGCGGTGGTAACGAGAAACTGAACTACTACACCAGTTTCGGTTACCTGAAAGACGAAGGATACTATACCGCATCCGATTTCCAGCGTTTCAACACGCGTGCGAACATCAACTACCAGGCAAAGAAATGGTTAAAGGGTGGTTTGAACATCCAATATTCTTATGCTGCGATCAACAATCCGGGTCAGGGAAGCGATGCGAACAACGGTTTCGCATTCGTCAACCAGATTCCGCCTATCTATCCGGTATATGTATATGATCCTGTAACCGGTCAACCGAAGGTAGACCCGAAGACCGGAGGCAAGATGTACGACTACGGAGACAACGGTAACGAGAACATCGGCGAAGAAGGCGGTCGTCCGTATTCGTTCGGTATCAACCCTGCCGGTGCATTGGAATGGGACAAGCAGCACGTAGTTCGTCACCAGACCGTAGCCAATACGTTCCTGGAGTTCAAGCTGTACGAAGGTTTGAAGTTCACCATCAACCTGGGTGCACAATATATGAACAACAACATCAACGCGTTGACGAACAAATACTACGGCAACGCAGCCGGTATAGGTCGTGTATCGCAGTCGCAATACAACTACCTGGCTGTAACGAGCAACCAGTTGTTAGAGTACAACAAGAGTTTCAACGAGCATACCATTCGTTTGATGGCCGGTCATGAGACGACGTACTTCACGTACAACATGCAATACGGCTACAAGAAGAACATCGTAGAGGATCATGTCAACCAGTTGAGCAACGGTGTTGCGATGGACGGCGTAGAGGGTTACGCTCGTACGAGCACCTTGGAATCTGCACTGGCAACCGCTACCTATGAGTATGACAACCGTTATCACATCACCGGTAACTACCGTGCGGACGGTTCATCCAAGTTCGCCAAGGGTCACCGTTGGGGTCACTTCGGTTCTGTCGGCGGTGCATGGAGCTTCACCAACGAGCATTTCTTCGAAGGCACCAAAGCTGCTGACTGGATCAAGAACGGTAAGCTGCGTCTGAGTTGGGGTGTATTGGGTAACCAAGACATCGGCGACATGCTCTATGCAGACCAATACAGCGTAGAGAACGTAAACGGCGAAAAAGGTTACATCTGGGACTACAAAGGCAATCCGAATCTGACCTGGGAGCGTACCAGTACGGTGGATCTCGGTCTCGAGTTCTCTATCCAGAAATATCTGGATGTAGAGTTTGACTATTTCTACAAGAAAACGGATAACATGCTGTTCCCGCGCTATGTAGCTCCTTCGTTAGGTTACGGCGGATACTACGTCAACGATGCCGCTATGGAGAACCAGGGTATCGAGTTCAACCTCAAGGCACACGCCGTAGATTTACGTAACATCAAACTGGATGTCCGTTTGAACGGCGGTTACTATCGTAACAAGATGTTGCAGATGCCTGTGGACACCTATGATGCAAACGGAGAACCTTTAGAGCGCATGGTGATGAGCGGCGGTATGTCAGTAGGCCACTCTACAGCAGACTGGTACATGGTTCATTATGAGGGTGTTAACGACGAAGGCCAAGCAACCTACACCGCATACTACGATGCCGACAAGGGTGGTTTCGGTCACACCTCCGCAGACCTGATTGAGGACGGAGACACCGGTGACAACTACATCAGTTCCGTATATGAATACATGCTGAAACATGAAGATGCCAATATCAAGACCGTCACCGTAACGAGCGACGAGTACGTCTATGCCGGTGAGAACTACATCGGAAAGAGCTGGATGCCAGACCTGGACGGTGGTTTCGGTGTTGACTTTGAGGCCTACGGTTTCACGCTGAGCGTAAGCTGCAGCTACCGTATCGGTGGTTACGGATACGACAACATGTACGCGCTGTTGATGCATAGCGACAAGATCGGTAGCATGAACTGGCACAAAGACATGTTGAACTGCTGGACGGAGAGCAATCCGAGCACTACGATTCCTCGTCTGTCGAACGGATCGGACGAGTACAGCAATGCCGCTTCTGACCGTTTCCTGACGAGCAACTCGTTCCTGAGTTTGAACAACATCAACATCGGTTACAAATTCCCGAAGAAACTGATTGAGAAAATCAAGCTGAACAACCTGCAATTATGGGTAGCCGCAGACAACCTGGCTATTGCTTCGGCACGCAGAGGTTACAACCCGATGATGTCTATGAGCGGAACAAACGGCTATGACGATTACAGCCCGCTGTCCACCATCATGGCAGGTATCAAGGTACAATTCTAATTGAATTAACGAGTTAACGAATTAATAAATGAAAGAATTATGAAAAAGATACAATATTTTTTCGCAACTCTTGTATTGGGTTTGGGTCTCACCTCCTGCGGTGACAGTTTCTTAAACCAATACCCGGAGGGTGGTACGCTGCTCGAAGAGCAGTACCAGAGCCTGCCGGACAAGTTACAAGGTGCCATCTTCGGTATCTATTCGAAGTTATACGAATACGGCGGTCACAGCACATTCGGCAAGCGTTCCATTGATATGTACACCGACATTCAGTCCGGTGACATGGCGATGAAGAAGAGCAACTACGGATGGTTTGAGAGTTACGAGCGCGGTCATTTCTACGCCTATGCACGTAGTTATGTATGGTCGTTCTACTACGACATCATCAATCTTGCCAATATCTGCGACATGGCGGAGGAAGAGGACGTAAAAGATATTCTTGCCGCAATGACCAGCACGGAAGAACCGTCGGAGATCATTGCACAAAGCGGATATTACTACGGCCAGATTCTGGCTCTCCGCGGATGGGCATATGCCAACCTGCTGGACGTTTATACGGATTTGCGTGACCCGAATACGGCAGACTTTGACGCCGATGCATTACCTATCTATGTAGGTACAGACATCAAAGCAGGTACTTTAGGAGCACCGCTTTCTACCGTAGGCGAAGTATATGACCGTGTATACGAAGACCTATCAGAGGCTATCGAGCTGTTGAAATTCTACGGCCAATACAACCAACGCGGTTCCAAACTGGAGATCAACGAGGATGTAGCCCGTTTGATGTTAGCCTACGCCATGCTGAACCATGGCGACAAGAGCATGACGGTTGCAGACGGCAAAAACTGCTATCAGATTGCTTTGGAGCAAGCGAAAGCAGTCATTGACGGCGGCAAATATCCGATGCTGAAGAAAGGAGAGTTAACCACTACCGGTTTCTCGGACGTGAATGCAGCCAACTGGTTGTGGGGTCAGGACGTCACGGTAGAGACCACTACGGCTCTGGGTTCCTTCTTCGGTCAGGTGGATATCCACACGTACAGCTATGCTGCTGCCGGCGACACCAAAGGCATTGACAGTAATCTCTATGATGAGATTGCCGCTAACGAATGGGATGCCCGTATAGACTGGTTCCGTTCCGGCACCCAGAAGTTCCCATACTGCCCGGACGGCAAATTCTACAGTCCGAAATACAAAAACGTAACCGATCTGGACAAAGTGGACCGTGACTGGTTGTGCGATCATGTATTCATGCGTATCGAGTCGGCTTACCTGATTGCTGCAGAAGCAGCATGGAGCAATGGCGACAACACCACCGCCGCTTCCTATATCAAAGCCCTGTGCGACGAGCGTGTATTGGACGGCAAAGACACCGAGTACAACACCTGGTTAGGAACGTTGACCTCTACGGATGCCGTTAAAGACGCAATCGTATACAACTGGCGTGTAGAGATGTGGGGTGAAGGATACTCGATGCAAATGCTTCGTCGTCTGCAGAAATCCCGCACACTGGGAACCAACCATTTGAGCCGTGGCGGCAACACGATCGACATCACCGGTGCAGAATCAGAACAATACCAGTGTGAGATTCCGACTTCCGAGACCCGTTACAACCCGAACATCGGAGCCACAACGCTTACACAAGAACAATAATATATAGACTAGAAGTCTGTTTATCAACAAATTAATTATTACAACTATTATGAAAAAGTATTTTATTGTATTGGCAGCTGCCGTTGTAGCATTGGCAAGCTGCGGTCCTAAAGAGACTACAAGCGAGTACACCAAGCTCTCTTTCAAAGAGAGTTCGATTGACCTCGCAATCGGCGAGACCAAGAAACTGAACGTATTGTACGAGCCGACCACATTGGATGCTCCGGCATGCGAGTGGAGCACCAGCAATCCCGAAGTAGCCAAAGTTGACCAGAACGGTCGCGTTGAGGCTCTGGCAACGGGTCAGGCTAACATCACCGCTAAACATGGTGAGCTGGAGGCAGTATGCCAAGTAAACGTAAAGAGCGTGTATGACATGCTGGTATGGAACGACTTCAAAGTAGGTTACGATGAAAGCGATGCAACTACCGCTATCGGTGAGCCGTACGAAGTAGAGGCCAGCAACGGCACCAAGTACACCGTTCAATTGTTCGAGGCTACGTATTATCTGTATGACGAGAACATCGATTACGTAAGCGGTACCGGTTGGACAGGCGCTGGTTTCATGTGTTTCATTGACGCTCCGATCGAAGTAATCGTTGAGGGTGACTACGCAGGTTACTACTGGACCAACGAGCTCGTATTCGAGGATTTGGATGTTGACTCGGCAGGTGTTGTACCGACAGGTGCGCTGACCGATGTTAACGAGTGGTATGCATATATCACTGACTCCACCTACGAGGGTGACGGTTCGTTCAAGGGTGCTGCAATCCACTACATTGACTGGGAGAACAGAGAGGAGTATGACTTCCTTGGTTTCATTAAAGAAGGCTGGTTAGGAACCTACAGCAACGGTACGTTCTATCAGATGAACATCACCTGGTTGGGCGGCTGGTATGGTCTGGCACTGAACGAGGATGAGAGTGATCTCGCAGATCCTCTTGCATTCGCAGAGCGTACCGAGAAGTACTATGAGTTGCTCCCGTCTGAGGAAGTTAGCAAGAAAGCTATCCTCAAAAACGTGAAAGTTAATGAGGATATCAAGCTGAACACGCGCAACATCAAGGATTCAAAAGTATTCATGTACAAGTAATTCCATCCTAGATTTCATAAAAATCCCGCATATTCGACAATATGTGGGATTTTTATTTGCATATTCGGATTTTTTTTCGTAACTTTGCGGCCTAATTTGGAAAATTAGGCACATATGAAACGATATTGGATTAGTTTACTGGTGGCATTAGCAAGCAGCACCACCCTATGGGCAGTGATGGCAACACCTGAAGTGGTCACGTACCAACAAGCGGACGGAAGCACCGTATCTCTCAAGTTGACAGGTGACGAGTTCCATAACTATCACACACGTCTGGACGGCACTCCCGTACGTTTGGATGCCCAAGGCATGTGGGTGGACGACGCATCGGTAGCGACGCCGAGCGAATCGGCACGCAAGGCACGTCGTATTGCGCAGCAGAGACAATTCTCCGCCACATTCCCTCTATCGGGTTCGCCTCACAGCGTGGTCATATTAGTGAACTTCAAAGACATGAAGTTCCAATATACTCAGGAAGACTTCTACAAGATGCTCAACGAGTCCGGCTACAGCGCCAACGGCGGTGTAGGTTCAGCCCGTGACTATTTCACAGCCTGCTCAGACAGTATCTTCTCTCCGTATTTTGACTGCTACGGTCCTGTAACCCTGAACAGAGACTACGCATATTACGACAGCCGCGCCGCATCGATGGTCGTAGAAGCATGCAACAAAGTGCATGACGAATTAGGCATTGATTTCACGCAATACGACACGAATAACGACGGTCGTCTGGACAATGTGTTTATCTACTATGCCGGTCATAACGAGGCGGAAGGCGGTGCGTCAAACACCATATGGCCTCACCGCAGTGTCGTTTCCGGAGACAACCGCGTAGACGGCAAGCTGATTTATGACTACGCGTGCACATCGGAGTTACGCGGTTCGGCCGGTAACAGCATGTGCGGTATCGGCACCTTCTGCCATGAGTTCGGACATGTATTAGGTCTTCCCGACTACTACGACACCGAGCACAGCAGCACCTACACGATCGGTACATGGGACATCATGTGTTCGGGCAGTTATAACGGCAACGGCAAGACTCCTCCGACCTATACGGCAGGTGAGCGTTTTCAGTTAGGATGGGTAACGCCGGTTCAGTTGACCGAAGCCGGTCTCTACACCCTGGAGCCTATCGAGAACGGTTCCAAACAGATTTATCTCATTGCCAACGAGACACACAACATCAGTTGGAGCAACCCCTCCCCCTCCGAATACTGGCTATTGGAAAACCGCCAACGCGTAGGATGGGACCGCCATTCAAGCAGCCTGCCCGGTACAGGATTGCTTATATGGCATGTGAATTATAATGCGTCTGCATGGGGATCCAACGTACCGAACAACGGATCACCCATGCGCTATGATATCGAAGAAGCCGGAGGACAACGCGGTTATTCCGTAGACAGCGACCCCTACCCCGGCACCAAGAATATCACTACTTTCACGCCGGTATTACACAACGGCACGATTGTAGAGCAACCGCTTACAGACATTGACGAAGACGGTCTAAACATCCTATTCACATTCAAGTCCAGCGGGTTTATGTTCCTTCCTGCCGAGTTACCGGTTATCCAGAGCACCTATAATTCCGACAACAGAGCATTCGAGGCACCGGGAAGCAAAGTACGTATCGTAGGCGAGAGTCTGAATCCCGACATAGAAGCCACCATCTCCGCATCCGGAACCGGTTTCCAGATTTCCAACGACAGCATTCACTGGAGCACCTCGCTCACGGCCCCGGTACGCTCCGACTCCATATTAGAGACGGATGTATACGTACGCTACGCGCCCATGAAACAAGTCTGCGATATCCAACGCGGCTCTATCACCGTTCGACACAGTCAGACCATCGGTACATTAGCTGTCCGCGGAACCTGTCCGCGTCCGACATTGATTGAATCACCGTCTATAACAAAGGTCAGCGACGTGACACCGACCACGTTCATCGTCCAATGGGCCCCTCAAGCGGACGCAGAGGAATACTACGTAACGCTTTATCACATGGAAGAAGGCCAAGAATCCACCATGGAGAGTTTCGAGAACTTCGATGAAGAAGCGGGTGTTGCCGAGAGCGGCTGGTCCACCAGTTTCTACCGTACGACCACCAAGGCCAAAGAAGACGGTGCCGTATCCATGTGGTTCAAGGAGAACAACGAATGGCTGCTGACTCCAATCTATCCGCTTCCTGTAGTAGAATTAAACATGTGGCTCAATGCACCGGCTACCACAGACAGCGAAGTGGGTCTGATCTATCTGACAGCATACAGCGATTACAGCATTGACACGATTGATGTAATCCATGTAAGCAAAAACACGAAGAAATACACCTATTCCCAGACCTTCACGGAAGAACAAGGCTATCGCCGCTTTGAACTCTCCTACACGTCGTTAGGCGGCGAAGGTGTGTGCGTTGACGCATTCGTCACGACCTTCAACGAGAAGACCGTTTACACCTATAAGGGACGTGAGAAGACGATTATTCCGCAGGATCTGGAAGACCAAGAGCAATTTACGCAGTTCTATGCATATGACCTTACTCCGAACACCACCTATTACGTACGTCTGCAATGCTCGGAGTACAAGGGTTGCGAAGAACATCTGAGTCCATTGAGTCAGGCCTTCACTATCTTCACGCCGGAAGGAGAAGATGCCGACTCCAAACGTCTGACGCTCGCGTACGACTCCATCAACTACAACCCGGCAACCCATGTGGTCTATCTGCCGCAGTCGCTCAATTCCGGAAGCGTAAACATCTATTCGGTGGACGGCGAACTCATCCATTCCGTTCCGGTGGGCATTCACCACAATATCATTGTCCTACCGAAGGAAAAACTGCAATACGGTTCCGTATACATAGTCAAATATCTGCCGCAGGACAAGATGAGCAGAAAGTGCCCGTGGATAAAGATTGTTTTCCACTAATCAGACTGTAAACAAAGAAAGAGTTGCACATTGCTGTGCAACTTTTTTTATGCCATTTTCCTTACCTTCCCAAGAGCCCTCCAAAAGAACTCCCCATTTTACCCCACATTTTCATTAAAATGTTGATAACCTATATAATTTACTGATATTATGCTTATTAAATCATATGCTATATTGTTGAAAACATGTTGATAAAACAATTGATAAATTATTTTGTGGGGAAATGTGGGGTAAATCAAAGATTTTTTGTAATTTTGCGCCAGATTTTTAAGAAAAGTGGAGCATATGCAGACATTTATTGGAAACATTGAAGCAAGACTGGACGAAAAAGGACGCATTTTCGTTCCGGCGACATACCGTAAGATTTTAGCGGAAGCTGAATCGAAACGTATCGTAATGCGTCGAGACACGGACAATGAATGTCTGATGTTCTATCCTGAATTGGTTTGGAATGAGAAAGTGGAGCAAATGCGTCAAGTGCTCGACGAGTGGGATCCGGAGGATCAGCTTATTCTGATGCAATTCATGGCAGACGCGGAATACCTGGAGATGGACGGTCAAGGCCGCATCCTGCTGCAGAAGAAGAACTTAGAGACCATCGGTGCACAACAGGACGTACTGTTCGTAGGAATGCTGAACCGTTTCGCACTATGGGCACCTGAGAACTTCACGAACAAGCGTTTGAGCCAGAGCGAGCTGGCAGCAAGAATACGCGCCAAGATGAAAAGACAATGAGCACAAGACCTTTGTGAATTGTAAATTGACAATCATGGACACTATCTATCACATACCGGCCATGCTGAATGAAACGATTGAAGGCTTACATATCAAGCCGGGTGGTGTGTATGTGGATATGACATTCGGAGGTGGCGGACACAGTCGTGCAATTCTTGACAAATTGCACGAATCTGAAGATTTGAGATTGAAGATTGAAGATTTAAAGAAAGGTCATTTATATTCCTTCGACCAGGACAAAGACGCGCTGGAGAATGCGATAGACGACGAGCGCTGGACGTTCGTGCACAGTAATTTCCGATACCTAAGAAACTGGATGGATTATTACGGAGTGGACGGCATTGAGGGGTTATTGGCTGATTTAGGTGTCAGTTTTCACCATTTCGACTGTCCGGAACGCGGTTTCAGTTTCCGGTACAGCGCTCCGCTGGACATGCGCATGAACCAGACGGCAAAACGGACTGCAGCAGACATCGTCAACCAATACAGCGAAGAGGAACTGGCTCAAATCTTCTGGTTGTACGGCGAATTAAAAAACGGCCGCAGTATTGCCAAGAGCATCTGCAAAGCGCGCAGCCAGAAACCGATTGAACGCACAGAAGAGCTGGTAGCAGCAGTGTTGAAGTTGAGAGTGGAGAGTTTAGCGTATAGTGAAGCAGGCAAGCAGGAAGTTGAAAGCGGCGAGTTGAATATTCCGACCAATGCGAAAAAAGACCTTGCAAAACTATTCCAAGCATTGCGGATAGAAGTGAACGACGAAATGGGTGCATTGCGGGAGATGCTGGTGGCGGCACGCGATCTTCTCAGACCCGGCGGCCGCATCGCCATTCTGACCTACCATTCGTTAGAAGACCGACTGGTGAAGAACTTCTTGAGAAGCGGAAACCTGGAAGGAACGATAGAGAAAGATTTTTACGGCAACATACTGACGCCGTTCGAGATTATAGAGAAGGGGCGTACGGCTTGCGCGGAGGAAGTAGAGAGAAATCCGCGCAGCCGTAGCGCTAAATTGAGAGTAGCGGAGAAGAGGGGTTAGTGGGTTAGTGGATTAGAGAATATGGCAAAAGCGCAAAATATACAGTCCTGGCTGAATGGAGACCGGCTTCTCAGCAAGCGGTTCAAACAACAGTATCCGTTAATCGGTCTGATCGCCGTGCTCATCTTCTTCTATATTCTAACCGGCTATCAGGCGGTGAGACAACAACATCAGTTGTCAGACGCGAAGAAAGCGATGATGGACGCCAAATACCAGTACATCACCATTCATGCGGAACTGACCAACGCAATCCGCCAATCGCATATCATCGAAGAGCTGAAAAGCAAAGGCAGCACGCTGAAAGAAAATACAAGACCTACCATAAAAATCCTTAACTAACATGTCCAATGAGCAACGTAATACGGTATGGCGTTTCGCCATCATCTTCATCATCATCCTGATAGGATTTATTGCCGTCATCGGACGTATCATCTATATCCAGACCGTAGAACGGGACAAATGGATGAGTTGCGCCGAGCACCAAGATCCGGTATACAAAGCCATTCCGGCACTCCGCGGTAACATTCTGGACTGCAACGGCAACCCGTTAGCCACCACCATGCCTCAATATTTTATGTATATGGATACGCGCACGCAGGCATTAAGGCAGGATAACGGCAAACTCTTCTACCAATACGTTGATTCATTATCGTACGACCTGGCGCGTATCTTACAACGCAAGAGCCAGGCGGAATACAAGAAACTGATCATGGACGGCTATCGCGCCAAGAATGGTCGTGTGGAACTATGCAAGAACGTCAATTATCTCCAACGGCAGCAGTTAGCCCAAACCTCCCTTATCAAACGCGGCAAATACACCAGCGGCGTATTCTACGAAGACCGTAATGTACGCATCCAGCCATATGGCATGCTGGCAAGCCGTACTATCGGCGACATCTTTGCCAAAGAGGGAACAGGAAAGTCTGGTCTTGAAATGGAATTTGAAAAAGAGTTACGCGGCATAGACGGTGTGATGAAAAAAGAGATGATCGGCGGCCGCGCAGAAGCCATCACCGTACAAGAGGCGCAAGACGGAATGGATATTGTGACGACCATCGACGCCAATCTACAGGATATCGTGGAGAAAGCACTCATGGAGAAAGTGGATGAGAAAAATGCACAGTGGGGTTGCTGCATCCTGATGGAGACCAAGACAGGTTATGTTCGCGCCGTTGCCAACGTAGACAGAAATTCCGACAATACTTTTTCAGAGAACCTCAACCATGCCGTACGCCGTGTAGAACCGGGTTCCACCTTCAAGACAATATCATTGCTGGCCCTGATGAATGACGGGTTGCTTAGCATAGACGACCAAGTGGAAGTGACGATAGACACCTTCCGATACACTCCGGAGAAGGGCAAATACAAACCCGCCAAAATTGCAGACGCCCACCCACGCGACACCATCTATTCGGTGCGCGGCGCCTTAGCGGCATCCAGCAACATTGCATTTGCGAAATTCGTTACGGAAAAATATGAAGGGTCAGCCACCCTGTTTATACAAGCTCTTCAGCGTTTAGGCGTTCCGAACGAAGTATACAGCGAGATAACCGGTTACGAGAACCCTCTTATCCGTCATCCGAAAGACACTATCACAGTAAGCAAGATGTCCTACGGATACTCGGTGGAAGTCAGTCCAATGACACTCATCATGTACTACAACGCCATCGCGAACAACGGAAAGATGATGCGTCCGATGCTTGTTACCGCCATTCAGCAGAACGGCAAGGACGTACACATTTTCAAGCCGGAAGTGATCAAGTCGTCTATTGCGAACAAAAAAGTACTGGAAGACATCAAGTCCGCCCTCCACGATGTCGTTTGGGACAATGCGATTGGAACCGCCTCAGTCAACAAATGGAAACAACCCAAGGCGCAATCCAAGATTGTCTCCATCGCCGGAAAGACCGGCACGGCGCAGCTTATCATCAACAAGAAGCCTTCGCCCTACCGCCACCGAATGACGTTTGTAGGCTATTTTCCAGAAGACAACCCGCAATACACATGTCTTTGCATGATAGAAGATCCCAAGCCGGCACGCACCTATGATGCCGGAATGGATTGCGGTTCCACGGTGCGCAAGATTGCCGAAAAAACGATGGCATACACCGGATGCTTCGTTTTCCAGGACGGAAAATGCGTTCTTGAAAAACGAAATTGAAAGTTGAAAATTGAAAACTGAACGAATTATGCTTTTAAGCGAATTATTGAAGGCCATCAAGCCGATAGAGGTTGTCGGTCAGACAGACATTGAGATTAATGGACTGCATTTCGACAGCCGCAAGATTAAGGAAGGAGATATGTTTGTAGCCCAGGTAGGCACAGCAGTAGATGGACACACGTTCATTGATGGTTGTGTCGCCAAAGGCGCTGCAGCCGTGGTTCTTTCGGACAAGCGGTACTTACCAAAAGAAGCCGTCAGCCGTCAACCGTCAACTGTCATTCCCACCTTTATTCTTGTCGAGAACACGGACAAGGCGTTAGGATTGATGGCAAGCAAATGGTTCGGCGAGCCGAGCAAGCAACTGACTCTGGTAGGAGTGACCGGCACAAACGGCAAAACGACTATCGCCACCTTATTATATAAACTCGTGCGCGCGACAGGTCATAAGGCCGGTCTACTATCCACTGTCGTCAACTACATTGAGGATGAAGCCGTTCCGGCAACCCATACAACCCCTGACGCCATCGAGTTGAACGGGCTGTTACGCCGCATGGCGGATGCGGGCTGCGAATACGCCTTCATGGAGGTAAGCAGCCATGCGATTGCCCAAGAACGCATCGCCGGACTAGATTTTGACGGTGCACTATTCACCAACCTCACACGCGACCATATTGACTATCACAAGACCTTCGACAACTACCGCGACACCAAAAAGCGACTGTTCGACGGATTGAAGAAGACAGCATTCGCCGTCACCAACAAAGATGACAAGAACGGGTTGGTCATGACGCAGAACTGCAAAGCTGCGGTACATACCTACTCTACCCGTGCATTAGCGGATTACAAGGCGCAGATTCTGGAAGAAGGATTCGACGGTATGCTGCTAAACATCAACGGAAAAGAGGTGTTCGTGCCGCTGGTTGGGCGATTCAACGTAAGCAATCTGCTATGTATCTACGGCACGGCGCTGAACCTCGGTTTTGACGAACTGGAGGTATTGCGCGTACTGAGCACGCTCAAGCCCGTGAACGGTCGTTTTGAGACTATTCACAGTCCGAAAGGCTGGACGGCGATTGTAGATTACGCCCACACTCCGGATGCCGTTGACAACGTCATTCAGACGATTCGCGAAATCCTGGGAAGTGACAAAGTGACCAAGGACCCGGTGCAACGGAGACTTATCACGGTTGTAGGCTGCGGTGGTAACCGCGACAAAGGCAAACGCCCGATGATGGCCCAAATAGCCAAACACGGAAGCGAACAACTGATTCTGACGAGCGACAACCCACGCGACGAGGAACCTCAAGCGATTCTGAAAGACATGACCGACGGTCTGACCGAAGAGGAATTGAGAAGCACTCTGGTTATAGAAGACCGCGCTGCAGCCATTCAGACGGCATGCACCCTGGCGCAGAAAGGGGATGTCATTCTGGTAGCCGGTAAAGGACACGAAGACTACCAGATCATCAAAGGCGTCAAGCACCATTTTGACGATCATGAAGTCGTAAGACGATTCTGCTGAGAGTTTATAGTTGAAAGAAGTTCTATAGTAGTAAGTTATAAGTTCAAAGGATATGATATACCATTTATTTGACTGGTTACAAGACACTTACGGACATTTATCCGGTGCCAATCTATTTACGTACATCTCATTCCGCGCCATCATTGCCGGCGTCATTGCATTGTGCGTAAGCGTCTGGTTCGGCAACTGGTTCATCAATTTTATGAAGCGCCGCAACATCACAGAGACGCAACGTGATGCAAAGATTGACCCTTTCAATGTAGGCAAAGTAGGCGTACCGACCATGGGTGGTCTGATCGTCATCGCCGCCATTCTCATTCCGAGTCTGCTGTTCGGAAAGCTGAACAATGTCTATATGCTGTTGATGCTGATCACCACACTGATGATGGGTGCTCTGGGTTTTGCGGATGACTATATAAAGACTTTCAAGAAGCGCAAGGACGGTCTCAACGGCTGGGTAAAAATAGGCGGACAAGTGGCGTTAGGTCTGGTAGTAGGTCTGACACTTCGTTTCTGTCCGGCAGTCACCATGCACGAACATGTGACAACCACCGTCACTGAGAACAATATCGTTGTTGTGGACCAGAGTTCGCAGGAGCCGGTTAAATCAACCCAGACGACCATTCCGTTTGTGAAACACCATAACTTCAACTACGCAGACCTCTTCTCATGGACCGGGGAAAACAACAAATACCGTTTCGGTTGGATTTTCTTCGTTATCCTGACCATTATCGTGGTAGCCGCAGTGAGCAACGGCGCGAACCTCAATGACGGTATGGACGGTATGTGCGCCGGCAACTCCGCCATTATCGGCATTGCCTTGCTTATTCTCGCCTACACGAGCGGTAGTTTCGTGTGGGCAGAATACTTCGATGTGATGTATATACCCGGATCGGAAGAGCTGGTAGTATTCCTGGCCGCTTTCGTAGGAGCGCTGATCGGATACCTATGGTGGAACGGTTTCCCCGCACAGGTTTTCCTCGGAGACACCGGCAGTCTGACCATCGGCGGAATTATAGGTGTTTGCGCCATGATGATTCACAAAGAACTACTGGTACCGATTCTATGCGGTGTATTCCTGATGGAGAGCGTCAGTGTTATTCTACAGACGCAGGTATACAAGTTCTTCAAAGGCCGTGGACGCCATGTGCGGGTATTCAAACGTGCCCCGTTGCATGACCATTTCCGCACCTCGGTAGATCAAGTGCTAAAGAATGACCCCACTTGCACCATTCTTTGCAAAGGCAGCAAGAATCTGCATCATGAAGTGAAGATCGTTCTCCGCTTCTGCATTGTCACGCTGATTCTGGCCGCGCTGACCATTTTAACACTGAAGATAAGATAAACCCGAAAAGGTATGAAACGAATTGTTGTATTAGGCGCAGGCGAATCCGGCAGCGGGGCTGCCATTCTGGCCAAAGAAAAAGGGTTTGACGTATTTGTCTCCGACTGCGGAACCATCAGCGAGCCATACCGTGCGTTATTAAACCAGAACGGTGTCAAATGGGAAGACGGCAAACACTCCGAAGAACTGATTCTGAATGCCGATGAGATTGTCAAATCTCCCGGTATCCCGACTACCGCACCGTTGATTCAGAAACTCACGGCGCAAGGCACGCCCATCATCTCGGAAATTGAGTTTGCGTCGCGGTACACGCATGCAAAGATGATCTGCATCACCGGTTCGAACGGCAAGACAACGACCACCTCGCTCATCTACTACATCTTACGCCAAGCGGGTCTCAACGTAGGTTTAGCAGGCAACATCGGCAACTCACTTGCTTTGCAAGTGGCCCATGAGGACCATGACTACTACGTCATCGAACTCAGTTCATTCCAACTGGACAACATGTACGACTTCAAAGCCGACATCGCCATCCTGCTGAACATCACGCCGGATCACTTAGACCGGTACGACTATCAATTCCAGAACTACGTGGATGCCAAATTCCGCATTACGCGCAACCAGACATCCGACGATGCGTTTATCTATTGGGCAGAAGATCCGGTTATAGACCGTGAGATGAAACGCCTACAACTGGGTGCGACGCTCTATCCGTACGGCTTCACGCAACCGAACCCATTGCCGGTGAGCGAAGAAGAACTGGCATTGAAGGGCAGACACAACGTCCTTAATTCCATGGCTGCGACGATAGCCGCAAATGTATTGAAGATCAAGAATGAAGTGATTCGCGAAAGTCTGATGACTTTCCAAGGCGTAGCTCACCGGCTCCAATACGTAGCCACCGTCCGCGGCGTACGATATATCAACGACAGCAAAGCGACCAATGTGAATTCATGCTGGTATGCACTAGAGTCCATGACAACGCCCACCGTCCTCATCCTTGGCGGCAAAGACAAAGGCAATGACTATTCAGAGATTGACGAACTGGTAAAAGAGAAATGCCACACGTTGATTTTCATGGGTCTGCACAACGAGAAACTGCACGAACACTTTGACGGGTTCGGTCTGACCATTATTGACACCGACAATCTCCACGATGCCGTACAAGGCGCCTACCATGCAGCCAAAAGCGGCGATACAGTATTGCTCAGTCCCTGTTGCGCGTCATTCGACCTGTTCAAATCGTACGAGGACCGCGGCGAGCAATTCATGGCAGCAGTCAGAGCACTATGAAACTGAATTTCAAAAATATCGACAAGACGTTCTGGGTCATCTTCCTGCTTCTAATCGTAGTAGCAATCATTGCGTTGTTCTCAGCATCCTCCACCCTGGTCTATTCCAACCACTCGGTGTTAGGACCTATCGCGCAACAGATGATTTATATCTTCTTGGGTATTGCAGCCGCATACAGCATTCAGTTCATCCCCTCGTATTGGGTGCGGTTTTTCGGATATATACTACTGGGAATCAGCACCTTGCTTGTGTACACCACTCTTGTTCCCGGTAATCCGCTGGTAGTGACCATCAACGGTGCTGCGCGATGGATTCGTATTGCGGGCATCACTTTTCAACCGTCTGAATTGGCCAAGTTATCACTGATTGTGGTCGTAGCAGACCAGTTGGCACGCATCAAAACCGAGGCAGACAAGAAGAAGTATTTCTACCGGACCCTCCTGATCTCCGGCGTGGTGACACTCCCAATCATGGCATCCAACCTGTCCACTGCCATCCTAATCGGGCTTATTGTATTCATTCTATGGATTCTGGCACGTATCCCATGGAAATACACCCTATCGGTAGCTGGCATTGCACTTTTAGCGCTGATTCTCGGCTATATCATCGTAGAGTTCGCCTATGTACGTCAGGGACGGCAAATGCACGGTCCGTTCAAACGAGCCACCACCTGGGTGAGCCGTGTGGACGACCATCTCCATGGTGACAAAAGCTCCAAATACAAACTGACGGACGACAATATTCAGGAGTACTACTCCTCATTGGCAATCGCCCGCGGTGGAACTTCACCTTTCGGCGTATTACCCGGCAACAGTAAAGAACGGGATTATCTGCCTCTGGCTTTTGCGGATTACATCTTTGCCATCATCGTAGAAGAATCAGGTGTTATCGGTGCCGGATTCCTGATCTTCCTTTACCTGGCCATTCTCTTCCGCGCCTGCAATATATCCAGCCGCTATTCCGACATGCCGGCGATGCTAATGACCATGGGTCTGGCTCTTATGATAACGTGTCAGGCACTGATGTCAATGCTCGTCGCAGTAGGTATGGGTCCTGTTACCGGACAACCACTGCCCCTCATCAGCCGAGGCGGAACCTCCGTTCTTATTACCGCCGTCTATTTCGGCATCATGATGGGCGTCAGCCGGGAACAAACGGAAATGAGTGCCCGTGTCAACAAGACCAAGCAACAGAGCATTGATGATGTTCCGGAAATTCAGCTGGAAGACGAGCAAAGCAGCCCTGAAGGATAAAACAAGAACAGAAAAAGAGGCAATAATAGCACTTTTTCTGTTTTTTTTCAAAAAAAATGCAAAAATATTTGCGTATATAAAAAAAAAGCAGTACCTTTGCAGCCGCTTTTGAAAAAAGGCACTGCCTAATGGTGTAATGGTAGCACTACAGATTCTGGTTCTGTCTGTCTGGGTTCGAGTCCTGGTTAGGCAACAAAAAAAGTTCCGAGTGAGGAACTTTTTTGCACGAACCGGCTCTCACCCAGAGGTTCTTATCTCGGCTAAAAGCCTCGAACGATTATTGCCGCTGGCAATTGACGAGTCCTGGTTAGGCAACAAAACAACATGAAAGTCAAGCACACGCTTGACTTTTTTTACGGAGAGTCAATCATTAAAGATTTTAAACAAATATGCAATATTCCATTAAAGATGTATTTCGGCCGAAGTTGTTTGACACGGTTCGGAACTACAACAGGAAGCAGTTTGCACAAGATGCGTTAGCCGGTATCATCGTCGGCATCGTAGCCATACCGTTGGCGATTGCATTCGGTATCTCATCCGGCGTCGGTCCGACGGAAGGTCTGGTGACGGCCATCTTCGCCGGCCTGCTCATCTCCGTCTTCGGCGGCAGCAAGGTGCAAATAGGCGGTCCGACCGGTGCTTTCATTGTCATCATCTACGGCATCATCCAAGAATACGGAACAGGCGGTCTGGCTATTGCCACTATCATGGCCGGCCTATTACTGATCCTGATGGGTCTAGCGCATTTAGGTTCTGTGATCAAGTTCGTTCCCTACCCTGTCATTGTGGGTTTCACAGCCGGTATCGCATTAACGATTTTCAGCACCCAGATGAATGACTTCTTCGGCTTGGGTTTGTCAAATGTACCGGCGAACTTCGTAGAGAAATGGCAATTCTACGCCGAACATTTTCATGTAAACTGGTGGTCCTTCGGTGTCGGTTTATTCTCCTTGCTCATCTGCATCGGTATGCCGAAGTTATCGAAGCGTATTCCCGGCAGTCTGGCCGCTATTGTGTTTGCCACTTTGGCTGTATGGTTGCTCAAAGAATACGCTCCTGACAGTTGGGGAGTATCGATTACCACTATCGGTGACAAGTTCACTTTACCCAGTGAGATTCCTTCGCCGCAGATGCCGGAACTAGGCGGAGCGTTAGCCGGAGAGTCCTTCTTCGCCATCATCCAGAAACTATTCCCCGCCGCATTCACCATCGCCATGTTAGGCGCTATAGAAAGCCTGCTATCCGCCATTGTAGCGGACGGTGTCATCGGCGACAAGCACAACTCGAACACAGAACTGATTGCGCAAGGAATTGCGAACATCACCGTACCGTTCTTCGGCGGTATTCCCGCCACAGGCGCTATCGCACGTACGATGACCAACATCAACAACGGCGGTCGTACTCCGGTAGCCGGCATTATCCATGCCATAGTGCTGCTATTAGTGCTGCTCTTCCTGGGCCAGTTGGTAGGCATGATTCCGATGTCGTGTCTGGCAGCCGTATTGATTATGGTAGCATATTCAATGTCGGGCTGGAAGACCATCGTAGGCCTTATCAAACATCGTAACCGAGACCTGTGGGTATTGATTATCACATTCCTGCTAACCGTCATCTTCGACCTGACAATAGCTATTGAAGTAGGTATGCTACTGGCCATGGTACTATTCCTCATGCGTACGAACGAGCAGACGCAGATTCGTACACTCCATAAAGAGATTGACCCGAACGAGGACACCGAGGTGCAGTTGAATCTGGAGCATCTGACCATTCCAGAAGGTGTGGAAGTATATGAGATTGACGGTCCGTATTTCTTCGGTATTGCAAACCGCTTCGACGACATCATGACACACGTATCCGGAGAGAAATATCCGATCCGTATTATCCGCATGCGTAAGGTGCCCTTCGTCGATTCCACGGCCATGCATAACTTAGGCATGCTCATCCAGCGCTCGCATAAAGAGGGCATGACCATCATTCTGTCCGGCGTCAAGACCCATGTACTGCACCAACTGCAGACAGGCGGCATAGAGCAGATGATGGACAAAAACAACATATGCCCGAACATTCACGTGGCTTTGAAACGAGCTGAAGAGATTCTGGCAGAAAAGAAATAATTCAAAAAAAAATGACATATAATTCGTGTATGTCATTTTTTTTGTGGGATATACCTTCGGCACGCCCCTTCCCTTCGGGTGGGTTTCCTCCGAAGGTACGGTCGCATGTAAATGTGAAATAACAAGTCTTTGTGACTATAAAAATATAAATAAATTTAATTTTTAACCCCAAATGCTTGTATATTCCAAATTTTTGTTGTATCTTTGCAGCGTAATTAATCATATTCATTAACCTTAAAAATTCATCACAATGACAAAGAAATTCATTTGCCCGATTTGTGGTTATGTACACGAGGGCGCAGAGGCACCGGAAAGATGTCCGCAATGCAAACAAATCGTTGAGTGGAAAGAGGCTGTAGAAGGTAAGCTGAACTTCGCTTGCGAGCACATCGTAGGTATTGCAAAGGACGAGAAAGATCCGATCATCGCAGAAGGTCTGCGCGCACACTTCATGGGTGAGTGCACCGAAGTAGGCCAGTATCTAGCTATGGCTCGTCAAGCTGACCGTGAGGGTTATCCGGAGATAGCAGAGGCTTTCCGTCGTTATGCTTATGAGGAGGCTGATCACGCTTCCCGTTTTGCAGAACTGCTCGGCGAACTCGTTTGGGACACCAAGACCAACTTGGAGAAACGTGCAATGGCTGAGTCCGGCGCTTGCGAAGACAAACTGGCAATCGCAACACGTGCTAAACAACTGAACCTCGATGCAATCCATGACACCGTTCATGAGATGGCAAAAGACGAGGCGCGCCACGGTAAAGGCTTCGAAGGCCTGCTTAAGCGTTATTTCGGAAAATAAGACGGCACTGCGTGCCTGACAGAGTACCGACCCGGAGAGTGAAACGAACGGTCCGTATTCTATAGAATTATTCCTCCGCCGACAACAAGGTCATCCTGGTATAAAACCACCGACTGCCCCGGCGTTATTCCCCAGACGGGAGCTGCGAATGTCAAGCAGTTCCCGTCTATTGTTTTGACGGGTACCGCCTGGGAACGGTAACGGACTTTAGCGGTCAGAGGTGAGGGGTTAGCGGTTACGGGAGATATCGGGCGTACCGGCCGAAAGGTCAGTTCCGTGGCATAAAGGTCATCGTACGTGCCTAACGTGACACGGTTGTTGGCGTCGTCGATATGCGTGACGAAGGCGCGTTGACCGAGGGCGATGCCCAGGCCCTTGCGCTGACCGATGGTATAATTGACGTACCCTTCGTGAAGGCCCAAGACCTTACCCTGCGCATCGATGTATTCGCCCGTGTGTACGCGCTCATTATAATCAGGCACGTTCGCGCGCAAAAAAGCACGGTAGTCATCATCGGGGACAAAGCATATTTCCTGACTTTCCCGTTTCTCCGCCAGCCGGACATAGCCATGCTGACGAGCAATCTCCCGTACCCGGTCTTTGGTCAAGTCTCCTAACGGGAATATGGTACGCCGTAACTGTTCTTCGGTCAGCATCCAAAGGAAATAGGTCTGGTCCTTACGGGTATCCACCGCATTTGCCAGATAGACATGTCCATCACGCTCCACAATGCGTGCATAGTGACCGGTAGCAATATAATCACACCCGTATTCATCCGCCACACGCATCAACTCGCCCCACTTGATATGACTGTTACACAAGACACAGGGGTTAGGCGTCCGACCCGCCATGTACTCGTCAATGAAATTCTGTATGACGCAGCGTTTGAACGTTTCCCGGAAATCCACGATATGATGTTCAAACCCCATCTTCTCCGCATTATGCTTCGCTTCCATGATGGATTCGACGGAACAGCAGCCTTTCTCTTTGGCAAGGCAGGACTCCATGATGCTGTCATAGGTCCGAAACGTGACACCGACCACTTCGTAGCCCTGCTCCAAGAGAAGCATCGCGCTCACGGTAGAGTCAATACCACCGGACATGCCGAGCAAAACACGTTTTGCTATTTGACATTTGACATTTGACATTTGAGATTTGAGATTTATTTCTGCATATCCACCAACTTCGTGTAGTAGCCGCCGAGGGCATAGAGTTCATCATGCGTACCGCGCTCCACGATACGTCCTTCATGGACGACACAGATCAGATCCGCGTGCTTGATGGTAGACAACCGATGCGCCACCACCAGCGTAGTGCGGTCTTTCATCAGATGCTCCAGCGCCTCCTGAACCAGTTTCTCGGATTCACTGTCAAGGGCTGAAGTAGCTTCATCCAAAACAAGAATCGGCGGATTCTTCAGGATCGCCCGTGCAATCGACAAGCGTTGCCGCTGTCCTCCTGAGAGACGGGATCCGCGGTCTCCGATGACGGTGTCATAGCCGTCCGGCATCTCCGATATAAACTCATGCGCGTTGGCTATACGTGCGGCACGCTCAACCGCCTGCTGCCATGTACCGCCGTCCGGCGCCGGCCGTGTCGTATCGACACCAAACGTGATGTTATTATATACGGTATCGTTGAACAGGATAGGTTCCTGACTGACTATACCCATCCAATCACGCAGGTCATGCGTTGAGAAGCGACGTATATCCGTTCCGTCAATCGTGACGGTCCCTTCCGTCGGGTCATAGAAACGCGGAAGAAGATCGGTCAAGGTGGTTTTACCGCTTCCCGACTGACCGACTAACGCAACCGTCTTCCCTTTCGTGATAACAAGGTCTATGCCCGTAAGCACCTCGCGTTCAGGCTGATAGGCGAAGGACACCTTCTCAAAGGCTATCTGACTGTCGAAACGAACCGGTTGCGGTGCTGCAGGTTCCTCGATATTGGACTGCGTATTCAGAATCGCATCGATACGCTCCAGCGAAGCCATTCCCCGACGCACGCCATAGAACGCCTTACTTAGATCCTTAGCCGGGTTGATGATGGAATAGAAGATGACGAGGTAATAGATGAACGTTGAGGCGTCAATGGTAGCATTATTCTGCAAGATAAGCGTTCCTCCGAACCATAAGATCACCGCAATGAGCGCTGTCCCCAGAAACTCCGACAAAGGATGCGCCAGATAATATCGCCGGTTGATGCGGTTGAACGTAGCACGCGTAGCGTTAATCAGTCTGTCAAAGCGCGAACGCTGTTTCTCCTGGGCGTTGAACCCCTTCACCACACGCAGCCCCAACAAGGTCTCGTCAATCGAAGAAAGGATTTCCGCATTCTGCTCCTGTCCCTTGGTGGAAGCCCGTTTGAGGGATCGTCCTATCCGTCCGATAAAGAAAATAGCTATCGGCAACAAAGCCATCACGAAAAGCGTCAACTGCCATGAGATGACGAACATCGTAGCCAGATATAGAATGATCATGATGGGGTTCTTGAATAAGATATCCAATGCCGACATCATGGAAGCCTCCACTTCGTTCACATCATTCGTCATCCGAGAGATGACATCCCCTCGCCTGGCCGCCGTAAAATACCCCATGGGAAGCGATAGAATCTTATCATACAGCTGTTTACGCAGGTCACGCAAGACACCGGTACGAATGGGCACCATGAAATAGTTCGCCATCCAGGCGGTAAAACACTTCAGTCCGGTCATCACCACCAAGAAGACGCCTAACCAAAACAAGACATACCCCGGGCCTTCTACAATAATCAGATTATTGAGCACACAATAGAGGTTGCCACGAATAGCAGCCAGCGTCTCCTGCAATCCGGCCACTTCACTCAGATCGGTCCAAACGGACTCGTTGGCAGTAAGGCCGAATAGGATACGCAGCACCGGAATGATCGCGGCGAAAGAGAAGAGCGACAACAAGGTTGAGAGGACATTAAACAGGATATTCAATGCCATATAGCCCTTGTACGGCGGTATAAATCGTTTTATCAGTTGGATCAAATGCATTTATCTATGTCTGTTTTCTCGTACGTAGGTAAGTATCTGACGGTCGAAGTTCTCATGCGGCGAACAGAAACGTGTCCGGATAGGCAGGGCGATAAGGCGCTTGCCCTGTTTCTGAAGGGTCTCCACCAGAGAGGTGGTACGAAGACGCTGTATGTCCTTCTCCGTCGTCAGAACGAAATCAAAGTGTCGGGCACGGTCAAGAATCGCTTCTATATCCCTTTTGTTGTATTTATGGTGATCCGGATAGGCCATGAGTTGCGCCTGCGGATAATGTTTCAGCACATAATCCATCATATACTGAGGCTGGGCTATACCGCAGAGCACCAAGGGTGTGCCGTCCTGCTCCATCGGAGCATATTCAATACCGGCGAAATGCAACTGCTGGTATGAAGGCAGATGCAGTTTGTTATCCACCACCCGCATGTCGATAGGCAGAATCGTATCCGGACACTTGGTCACCACCACCGCATCCGCTTTCAAGACGTGGGAAGGCAGGTCCCGCAGCGTCCCCCAAGGTAACATATGGTCGTCCAGATAAAGCCGGTCATAGGGCATCAACAGCACATAAAAACCGCAGCGTATCGCCCGATGCTGCATGGCATCATCCAGCACAATGACGTCCAGGTCCGGGAACTGTCTCTTTAACTGCTTCACCCCTCTCACACGGTTCTCACACACCGCAACCGGCACTTCCGGGAAAGCGCGACACATCTGCATTGCCTCATCGCCTATCGTCTCCACCGTGGCATAGTGGTCCGCCATCACGAAGCCATGCGACTTGCGTTTGTAACCTCGCGAGAGAACAGCCGGATGGTAACCGTTAGCCACCAACAGCCGCACGATATACGCCGTCATCGGTGTCTTCCCTGTACCTCCGACCGCCAGATTACCCACACAAACAGTCGGCACATCCACAGCGTGAGAGGGGATGAGATGCCGGTCATACATCGCGTGGCGTATCGCCACACCTAATTTATACAACCCGCTCAGCGGTATAGACAGCATTTTCAGCATTATGTGTTCTTAGCCCTCAAGGGGCACGATTATTCCAGTTTGAGGTTAAAGGTCAACCGATGGTAGGGGGTGACCCCGTATTTCTTCAGCGCAGCATAGTGTTCCGCCGTCGGATAGCCCTTGTTGGTATCCCAGCCGTATTGGGGGAACTGCTCATGCAGCCTCAGCATATAGTCATCGCGGTATGTCTTAGCCAGCACACTGGCCGCCGCGATAGACATATACGTAGCATCTCCGTGCACGACCGTGTCAGCCGGAATCTCCAGCAGCTCACCTTCCGGCACATAGGGTTTCCATTTATTGCCATCCACCAGGATATGTTGCGGCCGTACCGTGAGTTGATCCAAGGCGCGCTGCATGCCCAGGATAGAGCATTGCAGGATATTACGCCGGTCAATCTCCCCGGCAGTCACTTCCACGACCGCCCATGAGACCGCTTCCCGCTCAATCACAGGCCGTAAGGCATAGCGCTGCTTGTCCGTCAGCTGCTTGGAGTCATTCAACCAGGCGAACTCCGGCACTTCCGCCACCCGCCTGGGATCCAGAATGACCGCGGCGGCAAACACGCTTCCTGCCAAAGGCCCACGCCCCGCCTCATCACATCCGGCCTCGACAATATTTGGTATCATGTATGCTTTGAGCATCCAATAAATTTACGATTTACAGATTTACGATTGACGATTTATTGACGATTTTGGTGCATTTACGATTGAAATCCTTTTTAAGCGAAAGACGCTCCGCGTCCATTAAAACGGGTATCCTATCGCGAAATGGAACGTCATGTCATCTTTCCAGCCCAAGCCGTTGGGGACGGTACGCCACTGCTTGCCTTCCGCAATACGGCCCGGGTCGTGCAACTTGACACCGAAGTCCACACGGAAGATGAAGATAGACAGATCAAAACGCACACCTACGCCATAACTCCAAGCTATCTGCTTGTAGAACTCGTCAAAACGGAAGACACCGCCGGGCTGGTCCGCATAGTCACGAATGGTCCATATGTTTCCCGCATCGATGAAAGCCGCCAGCTCCATGAACGAGAGCACCTTGAAGCGATACTCCAGGTTCATATCCAGTTTGATATCTCCGCATTGGAGGTCATACATCAGATTGCTGCCGTCGCCGCGGAACGTACCAGGTCCAAGCGTCCTCGCCTGCCAGCCGCGGATACCATTGGCACCACCGGCAAAATAGCGCTTGATGAAAGGCACCGTAGAGGCATTCAGGTACGGCACCGCCACACCCAGGCCGAGGTGTCCGAGCAGATGATGCTTCGGCTCGATGATTCCGTGGAAAGTAAGGTTGAAATCCCCTTTGGCATACTGCGCAAACGGTATATTCCAGAGCACATAACTCCCGTTCCCGTCCTGCGGGAGTTTCGCCAGACGTCCTAAACCGTAAAGCGCATTTCCCGCCGTCTCCGCATGAAAACCGAGCTGCCAGTAAGACCTGTTCGGATTCCAGCGGCGATAGGTAGAGTACGAGCCGGAGTAACTCCAGTCCAGAATAAACTGGTCTTCATAACTGGCGCGCAAAACCGATGACTTATTGAAGAACTGATTCGCGAACTCATTCGACATCCATGGGACATAGAGATAGTTGATATCGATGAGGTTGAACTGATGCGTCCACGTTCCTCTGAACTGAGACGTTCTGGGTTTCTTCTTGGGCGGGTTGTTCGGCACGGTATAACTGAGTCCGGCGTTCGCGATCGTACGGGTGTACTCGTCCGGACGCTGCTGATAGTTATACGCCACGTTCACCTTCACGTTAGTCGGGAAGAGGATTCCGGCTTCCGCTTTCGCTTCTATCGCCCGACCGCCATTGGCACGCCATTCATAGGAAGCACGGGCTCCCAACGAGAGCACCTCCGCACCCTTGAAGATGTTCTTGTTGCTATAATTCAACTCCGCCGCGACCCCCCAGTCCCCGGCACTATAGGTTCCTTCCACTTCCGCGGAGATGGAATTGACTTTGCCGCGCGAAACGGTAATGGAGCAGTCCAGCAGCGAGTCCCCCACTGGCGTGAACGCGATGTCCACATACTTGACCGGCGGCAGGGAGTTCATTCTCTCATAGGTGCGCTCCACACGCATCTCCGAATACCGTCTTCCCTCCTGGATCAAACAGGCCCGTTTGAGCGTACGCTCGCGCAAGAAAGTTGTTTTCTTATGTCTGGACCATTTAATCGAATCCTGATGGAAGGTCACTTTGCGAATGGAATAGCGCGTGTACAGCTTTTTCTTCGCCGCTGAATCCAGTTCGTTCAGATACGATGCCATATGCAGCTTCACATCCACCACATGCGCGTTGAACGAACTGTCCGCCTCGAACTCCAGCATGGACTTCTCAAAATTGAAGTAACCGAAGTTGCGCATGGCCGTCGCTATCCGTTCGCGCTCATCGTCCAAATCGGAGGTGGAGAAGATCTCCCCTTCCGTGATCAGGCTCATCCGGCCAGTAGCAATCGTGCGGATGTCACCCTCCGGGATATCCACCGTGTAGTGGCGCAGGATATACGGCTGATTCGCCGTGATGAGATAGGTAAGCTCCACCTTACGGCCTTTCACGACAATCTGCGTATCCACTTCCGCCTGGAAATAGCCCATGTTATTCATCTGCTGCCGGAGCTGCTGCATGCTTACGCGCGTGAGGTCTTCGCTATAGATCACCGGCGCCTCACCCATCTTAAACGCATTCTCCGCCAGCCGCTTCTTCGATTTGCTGCCGACTGTATCAGCCGGCGCGGTGTTGTAGATATCAAGCTGCAGCTTCCAAAAACCCAAAATCTCCGTATTCTGCTTCTGACGGAGATAGTTACGCAAAGTGGAAACGGAAACAGTCTTGTCATCAACGCATTTGACCCGTGCCTTGTTGAGCAGGTACTGCCCCTCCGGCACGAACTTCGTCGCGTTACAAGACGGGAAAAAGACCGCTACGCTCAAAAACAACAGAACGCCAACGCTCAAAGACAAAAGCCGCTTTGAACGAGCGAAGCATGTGGTCTTTAGTCTTCCGACTTTTGACTTTTCATCATATGTGCGTAGTATGCGTAGCATAATTAGCGTGCAAAATTACAAAAATATTTTGACATGTCAAAATTTTTTACTACTTTTGTACCGGATTTTGAAATTATTATGGATAAAATCACCAAATCGCAAGTCAAACTTGTAAAAAGTTTGCAGATAAAGAAGTTCCGGGATGAATCAGGCCTGTTCGTCGCGGAAGGAGAGAAATGTGTCGAAGAGCTGGCGAAAGCGTTTGAGTTGGTTTATCGAATACAGAGTACGGAATACAGAGTACAGGATACAGAGTGCAGAACACAGACCAATTTGCTGTTAGCGACTCCTAAAGAAATCGAGCAGATGAGCGGCTTACGGACGCCGCAGGGAGTGATAGCGGTTTTTAAGAAAAGCATTCAGCCATCAGCCATCAGCATTCAGAATGATTTAATCCTTGCGTTAGACGGGATTCAAGATCCGGGAAATTTAGGAACAATCATTCGGACCTGTGACTGGTTCGGCGTGCATGATATATACTGCTCGTCGGACACGGCCGACTGCTATAATCCAAAGGTGGTTCAAGCCACGATGGGTGCCCTCGCCCGGGTGCGGGTGCATTATGTAAACATGGTAGACTGGCTTTCAGGTGTCAGCCATCAGCATTCAGATATTTGTATTTACGGTACGCTGCTCGAGGGCAAGGATATGTATGAGGTGTTAAAGCCATCAGCCATCAGCCGTCAGCTATCAGCCGAATGCTCAAAGTTGAATGCTGAATGCTCTATTATTGTGATGGGAAATGAGGGGAATGGAATTAGTCAAGAGGTTCGGAAACTCATCACCCACCCTATACGTATTCCGAGTTATCCCAAAAACGCTGAAACTTCCGAGAGCCTCAATGTTTCTATTGCAACAGCCATTGTGCTTGCGGAGTTCAGAAGACCATAGGATAAACCGAATCACGCAATAATCACGCATTAATCACCCAATACACCACAATGCAAGCCCAGTTTTTTCCTATGCTTACACGGGCATGCATGGCGGAATACGATGAACGTTTGGGGACAATAAAAATGGCATATGCAAGCACATATGCCATTTTTATTGATAATTGCGTAGTTTTTCTATCCAATGATAGAATCAATATGCACTCATCTGCTGTTTGACGGTTTCGTTGATGAAGTCCGCGAACTCCTGGATGGTCATCTGCCCCTTCTCTTCGGCTCCCTGCTGGCGAACAGAGACAAGTCCTTCTTCCGCTTCTTTCTCACCAACGATGAGCATATACGGGATGCGCTTCAGTTCGTTGTCACGGATCTTACGTCCCAGTTTCTCGTTGCGGTCATCTACGATGACGCGTACATCCTGTTGCTCGAGGATCTCTTTCACCTTCCAAGCATACTCATTCGATTTTTCAGAAATCGGCAGTACGACAGCCTGGTCCGGTGTGAGCCACAACGGGAACTTACCGGCTGTATGCTCAATCAGCACGGCTACGAAACGCTCCATCGAGCCGAACGGCGCACGGTGAATCATCACCGGACGGTGTTTCTGGTTGTCCTCACCGGTATATTCCAATTCGAAACGCTCCGGCAGGTTATAGTCCACCTGGATGGTACCCAACTGCCAACGACGGCCGAGAGCGTCCTTGATCATGAAGTCGAGTTTCGGACCGTAGAAGGCAGCTTCGCCAGTCTCTTCGCGAGCCGGCAGGTTCATCTCCTTGCATGCTTCACGAATCGCATTCTCTGCTTGTTCCCAGATTTCATCGGAACCGACATACTTGGTATGGTTGTTCGGATCACGGAGAGATATTTGTGCTTCGTACTCTTTGAAATCCAATGCTTTGAAGATAATATTAATGATCTCCATGACGCGAATGAACTCCTGCTTTACTTGATCCTGACGGCAGAAGATATGGGCGTCGTCCTGTGTAAAGGAACGTACACGGGTCAGACCGTGGAGTTCACCCGACTGCTCGTAACGATAAACGGTACCGAACTCCGCACAGCGGAAGGGCAGGTCCTTGTAAGAACGCGGGCTGTTCTTGAAGATAGCACAGTGGTGAGGACAGTTCATCGGCTTAAGCAGATAGACTTCTCCTTCTTCGGGGGTTGTGATCGGCTGGAAGGAGTCCTTTCCGTAGTGATCCCAGTGACCTGAAGTGAGGTACAGGTTCTTCGAACCTATATGCGGCGTGATGACCTGCTGATAGCCGTAACGCTTCTGGATCTTTTTGAGGAAATCCTCGAGACGAAGACGGAGGGCAGTACCCTTCGGCAGCCAGATAGGCAGACCCTTGCCCACCATATCGGAGAACATGAATAACTCCAGTTCCTTACCAATCTTGCGGTGGTCGCGTTTCTTCGCTTCCTCGAGCAATGTGAGGTATTCGTCCAGCATCGCTTTCTTGGGGAACGAGATACCGTATATACGTGTCATCATCGGACGCGTCTCGTCGCCACGCCAGTAAGCTGCAGCGCAAGAGAGCACTTTAACGGCCTTGATCGGTTCCGTGCTCAACAAGTGCGGGCCTTTGCAAAGGTCGGTGAACGCACCTTGTGTATAGGTGGTGATATGACCGTCTTCGAGTTCGGAGATCAATTCGCATTTATAACTCTGCCCCTTATCGCCGAAGGCCTTGAGCGCATCCTCTTTGGCGATGGATTTCTTAACGAGCGACTCTTTCTTCGCACGCAGCTCCATCATCTTCGCTTCGATAGCGGGGAAGTCGGAATCCTTGATGACGGTACCCTCGGGCGGCATTACATCGTAATAGAAACCGTTCTCGATAGCCGGACCGATACCGAACTGGATACCCGGATAGAGTTCCTGCAGCGCCTCTGCCATCAGGTGCGAAGAAGTATGCCAGAATGCATGCTTTGCTTCGGCGTCCTCCCACTTGTGGAGTTTGATAGCTGCATCCGCCTCGATAGGCTGATTCAACTCTACGATTTGATCATTGATACTTGCACAGAGAATGTCTTGTGCCAAACGACTGCTGATAGACTCAGCGATTTGCAACGGCGTCACGCCGTTCTCGTACTCACGGACGCTTCCGTCCGGAAAAGTGATTTTAATCATAATTTAATAAACCTACAAATGTTTACGGCTTGGAGCTCACAAATGCCCTTTCGCCAATTCGAGTGCAAAGGTACAACAAAATTTTGAAATACACAAGTCCATACACACTTTTCCGCGTATTTTCATAAAAAAACGCATTATAATTTGTCTATTTCATAAAAAAGCAGTACCTTTGCAGCGCATTAGGATAATGATTATCATGACTCGTCAACTCTTTTATATTCCTTTGTTCTGTCTGACAACACTTTTTCTAGCGGCGGCATGCAAGCCCACGAGTGCAGATGAAGCCTTGTTAAGCGAGTTGGACCATTGTATAAAGGAACGTGCCACGTACTACGCGTCCCGCGAACAACAGATTGACTCTCTACAGGCTCTACTCACAGACACATTAACCGACAACGAACGATTCGAGCTATACGGTCGCTTGGTAGAGACCTACCGGTCATATAACCTTGACTCGCAATTACACTATACCGAACTACGACTGAACATGGCGCAAACGCCATTTGAGAAACAAGTATCATATCTCAATTATTCCGAAGTACTCATGCGTAGCGGCATGTACCATGAGACATTCGTATATATAGATTCCGCCATGCAGCAGGAGCTCCATCCCGTATTGGAACCATATTACAACCATCTATGCCGCACATTGTACGGACTGATGGAGGATTTTGCCATTACCCAACGGGAACAACAGACATACAGCGCCATCACTCAACAGTACCGAGAAGAGATCATGGCGGTTCATCCGGCCGGCTCTTTTTTACACGAACTCGTGCGTGCAGACTATCTCTATGAGCAACAATTATACGACAGTGCCCTGCATGTATTGGAAAGCTATGAACAAGCCAAACGCGTGGAAGGCCAATATGAAGAACCAATATTCAATTTCACCCGAGCGCAAATCTATCGGGCGATGAATAACAGAGAACAAGCACGGCATTATTACGCTTTGTCCGCTATAGCCGATTTACGAAATTCCATCCGGGAGTACATAGCCTTACGGGAATTAGCCGTGTTACAATACGAAGATGGAGAAATAGACCGTGCCTTCCATTATATGCAATGCGCTGCGCAAGACGCCATGTCCGGTAGCGCACGCGTGCGCTCTATTGAGACAAGCAGTCTCTATCCCGTGGTCGAGGAAGCGCATCTGAAATTGGTACGCAAACGATTATACGGAATGATTGCTCTCATTATCAGCATACTCGTTATTGCCACTCTGTTAGCACTATTTCTTATCTATAACAGCCGCAAACGCCGTCAATTGGCGCTACTCAACAATCAGTTAGCACTCAGCAACAAAGCATTACGCCAAAGCAACCGCATTAAAACAGTCTATTTAGGGCGGTATATGAAAATGACTACCATTTCCGATTTTGATGATGCGTTTTTGGAACTATTCCCGGATTTTGTATCCCAAGTACAAACTCTACTCGTGCCAGAAGCAGAACTGCGCATTAAACCAAAGGAACGTCTGAACACCGATTTGCGCGTATTGGCACTTATTCACTTAGGGATAACGGACAGCAAACAAATAGCAGAATTTTTACGATATTCTCTCTCAACCATATATAATAGTCGCACACGCATGCGCAATCTCGCCAAAGAAGATCGGGAGCATTTTGAGGAAAAGGTAGCTGCTTTACAGTAAATCAACCACTACTTTTTTATCAGTTCTTCTATTATGTTATATTATTGTAAATCAGTAATATAATTCTTTTTTATGTTCAAAAAACACTACTTTTTTTCGCATAGATATTGCATATGTGCGCAAAAAGCAGTAATTTTGCATCGTAAAAATCCAAATACAAACAATCTATCATGAACAAACGATTCCTATTTTACTCGATGACCATGATGCTCCTGTTAGCGGTTCTTCCGCTTGCAGCACAAATCAATGGTGTTATCGTGGATGAATCGGGCGAACCAATCATTGGCGCCACAGTATTGGAGAAAGGAACCACGAACGGTACCATTACCGATTTCGACGGAAATTTCATTCTCCAAGTTGCCGATGGCGCCATGTTGGAAATCAGCTATGTTGGGTACGCTTCACAGACCTTGCCTGCTGCAGCCAACATGAATGTCGTACTCAGAGAAGACACCGAAGTGTTGGAGGAAGTAGTTGTAGTCGGTTATGGTGTTCAGAAGAAGAGCGACCTCACCGGATCTATCGCCCAAGTGAACGACAAAGACCTTCAGAAGATGCCGGCACCTTCTATCGGCGCGGCATTGGAAGGACGTGCCGCCGGTCTACAAGTCACCGGTTCCGGAGCACCAGGTAGTAATGTAAGCCTGAACATCCGTGGTATAGGCTCCATCAACAACTCCCAACCGCTTATTGTCATTGACGGAGTACCGACAGATGTGCCGCTAAACATGATTAACATGGATGATGTAGCCAGTATTGATGTACTCAAGGACGCTTCTGCCACCGCTATCTATGGTTCACGAGGAGCCTATGGCGTTGTCATCATCACCACGAAGAAAGGAGAGAATGAAAAAGGACACATCAATCTCAAAGGCTCATTCGGTTTTGACCAGATTCAACGAACTCTGCCTCTACTCAACGCCTGCCAATTCGCATCGCTGCATAACGAGATGATGGCAGCAGCAGGTCAGCCGCAATATACCGCTTATGCTGATCCGACAGCGTTAGGAACAGGTACGGATTGGATGAGTCAATTATGGCAGTTTGCTCCAACACAGAATTACAGTCTCAGTTATTCCGGTGGAACACAGAAGTCCAATTTTTATGTCTCCGGTGCCTATTTTGACCAAAAAGGTATTATCCAGACAACCAATTACAGACGTATCACCCTGCAGTTCAACCACGACACACAACTTTTCAATTGGTTACGATTCGGCCACAAACTGAGTCTCAATCACGATGTTAAATCTTCCGGAGAGTACAACATCCAAAATACCATGCGCGCGCTGCCCACTCAGGCAATATATAATGAAGACGGCACATGGGCCGGTCCTACAGGACTGGCGATGTATGTAGGAGACATCACCAACCCAATCGGGAAAATGCATATGAACAACAGTGTTACCAAAGGATATAATCTCCTCGGTAACATCTACGCTGAGATCAAACCAGTTGATTGGGTGATTTTCAAATCCACTTTCGGTATGCAAGTCATGTATTGGGACACCGAAGGCTGGTCTCCAGCATACGATTGGAAACCGATTGCACAACCGGAATCACAAGTAAGCCATTCGTTCGACAAGAGCGTCACCTGGCTGTGGGATAACACACTCTCGTTCGTCAAGACCTTTAACCAAAAACATTCCTTCACCGCCATGATCGGTTCGTCCATGCAGGCGAACTCATATGAATATATGGCCGGAGCCGTGCAAGGATTCATCTCCGAAGAAGCCCGTCAGCTCAGCAACGGTCTATTGGAACCGACTCTAAGCGGCAACAAGTCCGACTGGGCATTACTCTCTTTCATGGGTCGTGTCACCTATGGTTACGATAATCGGTATTTACTCACGGCAACATTCCGTGCTGACGGATCGAGCCGTTTTGCCAAAAAGAACCGCTGGGGTTATTTCCCATCCATAGCACTCGCATGGCGTATGAGCGAGGAACACTGGTTCAATAAGTCCTTCTGGCTCACCGATCTCAAACTGCGTGCCGGTTACGGTCAGACAGGAAACCAAGCGTCTGTAGGCAACTACGCATATGCCTCCCAACTGCAGACTGTCCAATATGTATTCGGTGGAACACAGGTAGCAGGATTGGCACCGTGGGTACTGCCGAACCCGAATGTCCGCTGGGAAACGGTCGAGCAGTATAATGTCGGACTTGATCTGGCGCTTTTTGACCAACGACTGCATGCCACCATTGACGGTTATATCAAGAACACCAACAACATGCTTGTACCGATGTCAGTTCCTATCAGCAGTGGTTATTCAGATGAGGCCGTACCGAACATCAATGCCGGCCGAATGCAGAACATGGGTATTGAGGTCAGTCTCAACAGCATGAACATCAAGAAAAACAACTTCACTTGGACTACTACAGTCAACTTCGCCTATAACCACAACCGCATTCTATCGCTTAATGACGATGTACCAATGTATTTCGACTGTAACATCCATGCGGTAGGTTACCCCGTGGCAGCCTTTTACGGATACGTAACGGACGGTATTTTCCAGACACAAGAAGAGATTGACGCTCATGCTATCCAAACTATCGGTAGTGACAAGTACACAAGCACACAGCCGGGTGACATTCGTTTCAAAGACCTCAACAACGACGGTATCATCAATGAGGATGACCGCACCATTTTAGGCACGCCTACTCCATCATGGACATTCTCTATGAATAACCGTTTTGAGTTCTACGGCGTAGACATCGAGATTTACCTCCAAGGAGCAGCCGGCAATAAGATCTACAACGGCAACCGCGCCACGCTTGAAGCTATGTCTGTAGCACAGAACCAAATGACAACTGTCCTTGATCGCTGGCGTCCAGAAAATACCACGGCGACTATGCCACGTGCAGTTTTCTCTGACCCCAACAAGAACAACCGAACCAGCGACCGCTTTCTCGAAAGCGGAGACTATCTTCGTCTCAAGAGCATCACAATCGGCTACACACTACCGAAACATCTGACCCAAAAAGCGCTTATGGAGGAAGTTCGGTTCTCTATTTCGGGACAAAACCTCTATACGCTCACACGCTACACCGGTCTTGATCCAGAAGTTGGTGGTTCCGGTATTGACAGTAATGTCTATCCTCTCACGCGTAATTTTACGTTTGGCTTGAATATAATGTTTTGAGAAACATCGTAATTACACGATTCACGTAGTTACGTTATAACTAAAAGATTATGAAATCAACAATCAAAAATATTAAATCCAGAATGAGCATCATCGTTGCTGTAATGATGCTTGCCTCATGTAATTTTCTCGACCGCGAGCCATGGGATTCAGTAGACACCACCAATGGTTTTCAGACCGAAGCGGACGCTATAGCTGCCGTCAATGCTTGCTATCAACCGTTGCAGTGGCCCAAACTATACAATATGCGTATATGGACGCTGGACATTATCGCCGGAGAGAGTGTAGTCGGTGCCGGTGGCGGTACAGACGGTCTGGAAACAGTTGAGATGGCTAATTTTATCGCCACATCTGACAATTTCTCCGCACTTGACCTTTGGCGCGGGCCCTCTCCCGGAATCCTCCGTTGCAACTTCGTACTTGCGAATGTACCACAGATGGACATTGACAAAGAACTCCAAGCGCGTATGCTCGGAGAAGCGCATTTCTTGCGCGCGCACTACTATTTCATATTAGTACGCTTGTTTGGAGGAGTTCCGATGCCAACCGAGCCGCTCTCCGCGGACAGTGAGTTGAAGATGCCGCGAGCATCCGTTGATGAGATTTATAATCTCATAAAAGATGATCTCCAACAAGCTATCTCCCTATTACCCACCCGCAGCAAATACGGGAGCAAGGATATAGGTCGGGCCACCAAAGAGGCAGCCATGGCAGAACTTGCACGCGTTTATATGACCTATCAACCATCCACCAGTAGTTACAACGAGGTGGTACGGCTATGCGAAGAGATTGGCAATATGGGTTATCAACTTGCCACCAACTATGCTGACAACTACAACCCTGCCAAGCAGAACGGTGTAGAGTCAATCTTTGAGGTACAGTATTATGGCAAGACCAATCAGGACTTCTGGTCCAATGAGAATCAGGCATCCTGGATCAGTACCTATCAAGGTCCTCGCAACTCCGGCATGGCAGCCGGTTGCTACGGTTGGAACCAACCTACTGCAGAGTTCGTCAGCCAGTATGAACCCGGTGACAAACGCAAAGATCTCACCATCTTCTATACCGGTTGTCCGACGTTTGACGGTTACACCTACAGCGGCACATGGTCCACAACAGGCTATAACGTCCGTAAATTTCTGCTTACCAAAGCCCAATCACCGGATTACAACACATCCAACCAAAACTGGATTATCACCCGCTATGCGGATGTGCTGTTAATGAAAGCAGAGGCACTTAATGAGTTGGGCCGTATAACCGAAGCGGAAGAGCCGCTTTACCAAGTGCGCAAGCGTGCCGGACTGACCAGTCGCGCCCAAGTAGAAGGTTTAAGTCAACAACAAATGAGGGAGAAGATTATCCACGAACGTCGTATCGAACTCGCATTCGAAGGACATCGATGGTTCGACATGCTCCGCTATCAAGACAACTACGCTTTGACTTTCCTGCACTCTATTGGTAAAACAGCAGCGACTCCCAAACATCTGCTCTTCCCAATCCCGATGCAAGAGATAGAAGCGAACGAATTATTAACACAAAACCCCGGATGGTAAAACTTCGTTATTAGGAATTATTATGAAAAGACTATTCATTTTTCTATCAGCAATGACGCTTCTCTTTTCTGCCTGTGAGAAGCCGCAAGATGAGCCTAAATTGGAGGAACCGCTGACATTGACCTTATCCAAGGACTCGGTCTTATGTCTGCCAATCTATAAAGATCTGCCAGCCCTTGAGTTGACATGGACTGCGGGCTCTAACCACGGTACCGGTTCGGCCATTAGCTATACCATCGAGATGGACACCGTCGGAGCCAACTTTGCTGGGGGCTTAAAATGGGAGATCGGTCGTACTGCCGACCGTACTCTTGTATTCGGTCACAAGCAGTTTGCAGATACCTTGTCTATCACATACCCCGATATACCCGAAGGAGAGTTCGTCCACTTCGAATGGCGCGTGATAGCGAAAGTGCTACAAACAGGAGAAGAACAAATATCAGAACCAGTAAATATATCCATTGCATGGAGAGCCTCCATGATTACCGACCTATATCTAATAGGCGATGCAACGCCTAACGGATGGTATCTCGGTCGTGCCACACCGATGATTATCAACATGGATAATTTTTCAGTTTTCTCATGGACAGGACAAATGCATAAAGGCGAGTTCAAGATACTCATCACCGATAGTACCTGGCTACCGTGCTACGTACGAGACAGCATAGATGAAAGCAAGATGATTTATCGCGAGAATGAGGAAGACTATCCTGATTTCAAGTGGAACATTACCAAAACCGGCAACTACCGCATCGAAGTGAACGTTGAAACGTTGGCTATTGCTATAGAACACCTTGGAGGGGAAGCATATAGTCATGTCTATATGATCGGAGACGCCACACCAGGCGGATGGAGTTGGGACAATATTACCGAACTGGCACATCCGGAGCCGAACATCTTTACCTATCAGGGCGTCCTCAACACCGGTCAGATCAAATTCCCTACCGAACTGAAGTCCGACTGGTCCGGCGAGATGCTCTACGCCCCCACCCCCAACTGTTCTCCGTCAGAGAATGGTTCATTTGAGGCCCGTACAGGCGGCGAGGATAATAAATGGCTCATCTCCACCCCCGGTGAGTATCAGATACGAATCAACTTCGATGATACCACAATTTCGTTTACAAAGTTATGATATTTATAATTTGAGATTTATCGTAATAACGTAATAATGTCATTACGTAATTTCGAAAAAAATAAAAGACTATGAAACAAACACTCTTTTTTCTATCAGCGCTTTGCGCGGTCTGCCTACAGGCTTGCAACCTCATCGATCCTGAGCATGACCCAATCACTTACGGGGAGAGTTATATACCGCATATGCTCAGTACTGACAAAGCAGCGTACCTTCCCGGTGAAGCCGTCACTTTGAGTCTGAATGGCATGCCGAATCAAACGGTTACAGTGCGCTATACTCATTTAGGGACTATCCTCAAAGAGGAAACCGTCACTTCCCTATCTTGGACATGGCAACCGCCTTCAGAAGATTTCCAAGGATACATGGCTGAACTGCGCACCAAGGACTCAGTCATCGCATCTATCGGAATAGATGTATCATCCGATCCGTCCCGTTTCCCTCGTAACGGTTTCCTCTCGTCATACGGCACCATGTCAGAGTCTGAGATAAACACTATCCTCAACGATCTCAACCGTTATCACATCAATTATCTCCAGTTCCAAGATTGGCATTGGAAGCATCATCATCCGTTGGCAGGCTCCGCAACTCAGCCAATGGAAGTATGGACAGATATCATATCCCGCAACTGCTACCGGGCCACCATACAAAGTTATATTGACGGAGCACACAAACGTGGAATGCTCACTCTATTTTACAACCTGGGTTACGGTTGTCTAGAGGATTTTGCCACGGATGATGTAAGCCGCGAATGGCTTATGTATACGGACAAACAGCATAGCTTCATTGACAATCATCCATTAGGATCACCTTTCAAAAGCGCCATCTATTTAACCAACATGCACCATCAGGGTTGGCGTGACTATCTTCGTGCCCGCAATGACGAAGTATATGCCATCTTCAATTTTGACGGTTGGCAAATAGACCAATTGGGTGATCGTCTGCATCCAGTGTATGACTATAACGGTCAAAGTATCGATGTACCTGCCGCATTCGGTTCTTTCATTAGCAATGAAAAGATTGCACAGCCGAACAAACGTCTGGTTATGAACGCAGTAGGCCAATACGGCCAACAAGGACAAATAGCCAGTGCACCGGTAGATTTCTGCTATACCGAAGTATGGGAACAAAGCGACATCGACGGATATAATGTTTTCTCCCGTATCATCAAAGACAACGATCAATGGTCCAACGGCAAAAAAACCGTATTGGCCGCATACCTCAACTATAATCTGGGACTCAAAGGGCGCGGTTACTTCAACACTCCGGGTATTATCATGGCAACAGCAGTAGCATCCGCTTGGGGCGGTACCATTCTCCAGATGGGTGAGCATATGCTTTGTCATGAGTATTTCCCTGATGACAACCTCACTATGACAGGTGAACTCAAACGCGCTATGATTCGCTATTATGACTTTGCTGTGGCCTATGAGAACCTTCTTCGTCCGGACACACCGACAGAAGGCATCAACAGCGACTGGTATGACGTTGATATAACCAGTTTCGCAGACACCATTATCTTCAACCGATGGGGACCGCAAATCAACCAAATTGCCACATTTGGTCGTCATGTTGGAGAACGTGATATCATTCATCTGCTCTCCTACCGAAATGCCAAACATTTAGACTGGTGCGATACAGAAGGCAACCAAGCTCCACAAACGCTACTTACCGACATTCCTGTATCTATGACCATTCCTGCCGCACCAACCCGCGTATGGGTAGCTTCGCCTGATTACCAGCAAGGCGTTGCACAAGAAGTTGAATACAGCTACGAAGGAGGTATACTCTCTTTCTCAATCCCGGCGCTCCAATATTGGACAATGATTGTTCTTGAGAAATAATATCCTGTCATTATGACATGAGGTAATTAGTTATTCATAAAAATATAATATAGTTATGAAAAAATCCATTTTAGGTCTGTATTCTATACTCTATATTCTGATCTCCACTCCGGTTCACGCGGTAGAGAAAGTAGAATCCCCATCATGCAACCTAACAGCCTTCTTTGACATCCAAGACGGACGTCCGGTCTACTGGTTGTTGCATAAAGGCGATACAGTCATCCGTCCATCACATCTAGGTTTGGCAGTACGTGGCGAAAAGGGCCGTGCAGACTTCAATGCCTTTACAGAAGAATCTTCCATTACCACCGCCACGACCGGACTGATGAACGGTTTCGTGATGACCGGTTCTGAACGTTATATTCGTGATAGTTACTGGAATCCCGTATGGGGCGAAGAGCGTACTATTCATGACAGTTATCATGAGATGTTAATCACGCTCAAGCAACCAGAGAAAGACCGTTACATTCAGATTCAGTTCCGTCTTTATGACGATGGTTTAGGTTTCCGTTACATCTTCCCACAGCAGCCAAATCTCAATTACTTTGTAATTGAAGAAGAGCACTCAGAGTTTGCTATGACAGGCGATATCACCGCCTATTGGATCTCTGGCGACTATGACACACAGGAGTATGAATACACCCGCTCCAAACTGAGTGAGATTCGTAACCTCAATGAAGGAACGCGTAAGCCGAACCTCTCCCAAACAGCTTTCTCTCCCACCGGTGTACAAACACCGCTGTTGCTTAAAAACGAGAAGGGCCTATGGCTCAATATTCATGAAGCCGCATTGTTGGACTACTCCTGTATGCACCTGAATCTGGATGACAAGAACATGGTGTTCTCTTCATGGCTCACGCCAGATGTCGATGGAAGCAAGGGACATATCCAAACGGATGCCGTCAGCCCGTGGCGCGTCATCATAGTTGGCGAAACAGCAAAGGATATTCTTGCATCACGTATCGTACTCAACCTCAACCAGCCATGTAAGATAGAAGATACCTCATGGATTAAACCGATGAAATATGTTGGTGTATGGTGGGAGATGATCACCGGTAAAGGAGATTGGTCCTACACATGGGATTTTCCCTCTATTCATATCGGAAGGACCGATTATACCCATGCCAAGCCTCACGGACGTCACAGTGCCAACACAGCGAACGTCAAGCGTTATATTGATTTTGCAGCCAAGTACGGTTTTGACGGTGTGCTGGTCGAAGGCTGGAACATCGGTTGGGAAGACTGGTTCGGTAATGAAAAAGACTATGTCTTTGATTTCGTCACCCCATACCCAGATTTCGACGTAGAAGGCATTCATAACTATGCCAAGGCAAAAGGCGTGAAGATGATCATGCACCATGAGACTTCCGGAGGTATCCGCAGTTATGAACGGTGTCTCGACTCAGCGTATCAGTTTATGAATCAATACGACTATCCGGCTGTCAAATCGGGTTATGTAGGAAACATCCTGCCTATTGGGAATCACCATTACAGCCAATGGATGATCAACCACTATCAGTATTGTATTGAAAAAGCTGCTAAGTACCACCTGATGGTCAATGCGCACGAGGCGGTGCGTCCTACGGGAATTTGTCGCACATGGCCGAACCTCATTGGTAATGAATCGGCACAAGGTTCTGAGTATCAGGGTTTCCATGGCTCAGCGCCCAACCATACCACCATCTTACCGTTCACACGTCTCATCGGCGGACCGATGGATTATACACCCGGTCTGTTTGAGAATGACATGACCAAATACAACCCTGATCGTAAGGCTTGGGTCAACACGACGCTATGTAACCAGCTTTCGCTTTATGTAACGCTCTATTCGCCGTTGCAGATGGCAGCAGACCTGCCAGAAACCTATGAAAAATTCCTCGATGCCTTCCAATTCATCGTCGATGTGCCGGTAGAGTGGGATACAGTATATTATCTGGAAGCTGAACCGTATGAGTATGTCACTATCGCACGTAAGCAAAAAGATGTTGACGCTTGGTTTGTAGGAGGCACGAATGGTACGGAGCCACGCACATCGCTCATCAACCTTAGTTTCTTACCTTCAGGCAAGAAATACAAGGCAACTATCTATGCGGATGCCAAGGATGCACACTATAAGACCAATCCGCAGGCTTACACCATCACCACCAAAACCGTTACATCCAAAACCAAACTCAAACTCTTTGAGGCCGCTGGTGGTGGGTATGCGGTAATGATTGTACCTATAAAATAATCACATACCCATTAATTCCTAACAACAAGAAAAGGAAACCGGTCTTAACATTTTACTCGTTCTGCTCACTAAACAAGTGGGCACATACTTATCCCATGCACAGTTGACTATTCGTTGACGACACATCTATACGACTGTACGGTCTACATGATTAGCGAGCAAATGGATTAGTGGAATTAAAGGAAAATAGCGCTTCAAAAGCGCTTTTTTCTTATCCTTTGAAACAATTAATTTCATTTTTCTTGCATATGTCAGAAAAAAGCAGTACCTTTGCAGCGCATTTTGTGTGTGTACGCATGTACACAGACGTATTGTGTGTGCATTATGATAGAATATATAAAAGGAAAATTAGCAGAATTGAACCCGACTGAGGCGGTGGTGGAAGCCGCCGGCGTAGGTTACGCGATCGCCATTACTCTGCCCACTTACTCCGCCCTTGTAGGCAAAGACGAGCCATCCAACGGTAAGACTGAAGATGTAAAATTGTTCATCACCGAAGTGATTCGCGAGGATGCCCATGAGTTATACGGTTTCACAGTTCGTGCGGAACGTCAGTTGTTCGAACTGCTGATGACGGTGAGCGGTGTCGGCGCCGCCACGGCACGGATGATCATGAGTGCGTTTAGCGCGGAAGAATTGCGGATGCTGATAGCAACCGGCAACTCGAAAGGCATGGCGAAAGTGAAAGGGTTAGGTCCTAAAACCGCACAACGCATCATCGTGGATCTCAAAGACAAGGCCCTCAAGATAGACCTCGGCGGAGACCCGACCGAACTGCCGATGGCGTTTGACGAACCTACAGACAGCGGCGTGAAAGCCGAAGCGGTAAGCGCGCTGACGATGCTCGGCTTTGCAGCCGCAGCCAGCGGAAAAGCCGTAGACAAGATACTGAAGAACGATCCGACCCTGAAAGTGGAAGCCGTGATTCGCGAAGCATTGAAGATGCTGTAAGAGACCGGTGCAAGCACCTGACAGAATACAGAATACAGAGTAATTTGCTTAAACGCAGACTAAACATATTATTGTGTGTGATGCTACTACTTCCGATGACGGAGGTAAGTGTTTTTGCGCAGAACAAGCCCAAGACGCTGAAGGAATTAGTGGCGGAGGAGAAGGCGCAAAAGGCGGCAGAAAAAGCGGCCAAGGAGTCGAAAGCCACGGCTCAGCCGTCAGCCACCAGCAGTCAGCCGTCAGATAATACCGGACAGAATCCTGAAGACGCAGCGGACCTGACGACGACTACGGACACCGCCATCTGGGCACCGACGAAGGTGAAGCAGTTAGAGGTGAAGAACTTCGAAGACCTGACGATGCCTACCGGTTCGTTGGACCTGAAAGATCCGGACAACATCACCACCTCCGTCGAGTACCAACCCGAAACGGGTACGTACGTGCTGCGCACGAAAATAGGCGAAGTCGAAATCACCACGCCGTATATGATGACGCAAGACGAGTACAACCAGTACGCAGAGCGTCAGATCATGCATAAATACTGGCAGCAGAAGATCGGCGAAGTGGAGCATAACAACGAAACGAAGTTCGACATCACCGACATGAAGTTCAACATCGGTCCGGCAGACAAGGTGTTCGGTCCCGGTGGCGTGCAACTGAAGATGCAAGGTAGTGCCGAACTGCTGTTCGGTTTCAAGCACCAATATATCGCCAACCCGTCTCTCACTTTACGCGCGCGAAACAACAATATCTTCGATTTTGACGAGAAGATTCAAGCGAGCATTCAAGGCAAAGTAGGTACACGTCTGAACTTCAACCTCAGTTACAACACCGAGGCCAGTTTCTCCTTCGACCAACAGAACCTGAAGTTGAACTACAAAGGTGAAGAGGACGACATCATACAGAGCATCGAAGCGGGTAATGTGACGATGGACCTGCCGAGCTCCCTGATTCGCGGCAGCCGTGCGCTGTTCGGTATCAAGACCAATCTGAAGTTCGGCAAATTCAAGATACAAGCCCTGATCAGTCAGCAGAACAGTGAGGCGCAGACGGTGAGCAGCAAGGGCGGAGCACAGATGACGAAGTTCGACATCACGGGCGACAGTTACGACGAGAACCGCCATTTCTTCCTCAGTCATTTCTTCCGCGACCATTACGAAGAGGCGATGGCTTCCGTGCCGTATATTGCCAGCGGAGTAACCATCAATAAGATTGAAGTATGGATTACCAACAAGCGCGGCAACTATGACCAGGCACGAAACATCGTGGCCTTTGCGGACTTGGGTGAGAGCACAGACCACACGCTGAACAGCGCCTGGAGCGGCATCATCAGCGCTGCTCCGGACAACAGCACCAACAACCTATATGCGACGGTTCACGCCACGGCGTTCCGTGACCTTCAGCAGACGAGTACGGTGCTGGAAGGACTGAACGGCATGGAAGGCGGCACGGACTATGAGAAGATAGAGTCGGCGCGATTGCTGACCAGCAGCGAGTATACGCTGAACAGCGCGTTGGGTTATATCTCGCTCAAGAGTGCGCTGAACCAAGACGAAGTGCTAGCCGTGGCCTATGAATATACGTATAACGGCAAGGTCTATCAAGTAGGTGAATTCTCCACAGACGGAAACGAGGATCTGCGTGCGCCGAACGCCCTGGCGCTTAAGATGGTGAAGTCCAGCGCCAACGCGCCGGACAAGAAAGGCCGCGGGACATGGGACCTGATGATGAAGAACATCTACAACTTAGGCGCCACGAGCATCAACCAGGACAAATTCGAGCTATACGTCACGTATCGTAACGACTCCGTAGGAACGGACGTGCAATACCTGAACGAAGGCCCCATCAGCGGCAAGCAACTCATCCGCGTGATGAATCTGGACCGTCTGGACCAGAAAAACAACGCATCACCGGACGGCCGGTTCGATTTCATCGAGGGTCTGACAGTTTATGCCTCCAGCGGCAAGATCATCTTCCCCGTACTGGAACCGTTCGGCAGCCACCTGGCATCCGCACTGGACAACGACCCGAACCTGGTCAAGAAATACTGTTTCCCCGAATTATACGACTCCACGCTCATCGTGGCGCAGGAGTTAAGCGAGAAGAACAAATTCCACTTGACGGGTAAATACAAAGGCACGAACGGCAGCGAGATTCGCCTGGGCGCGATGAACGTGCCCCGCGGAAGTGTGACGGTTACGGCCGGCGGAGCCACGCTGATAGAGAACGTCGATTACACCGTCGATTACACGATGGGAACGGTGACGATTCTCAACACCTCCATTTTAGAGAGCGGAACGAATGTAGATGTCAAGCTGGAGAACCAGAGTACCTTCTCAATGCAGCGCAAGTCACTTTTCGGAGCGCATCTGGAATATGAGTTCAACAAAGACCTGGTAATCGGCGGAACGATCATGCACTTACGTGAACGGCCGCTAACCACCAAAGTAAACACGGGTTCGGAACCGCTTGCCAACACCATATGGGGCGTTAACGGAAGCTGGAAGACGGAGATGCAGTGGCTGACGAACGCCATCGACAAGATCCCATGGATCACAGCGACGGCTCCTTCCACCTTCCAGATCAGCGCCGAGTTCGCACACCTCATCCCGGGTCACACCCGTGATGTCGGCAGCGTCGGAACCGCATATATTGATGATTTCGAAAGCACGACAACCAATATCGATGTCCATTATCCGAGTTACTGGTTCCTTGCCTCCACGCCGACGGTATTTGACGAATCGAAGAACATCAACCTGCCTTCATACAACAAGAACCGCGCCCATCTGTCATGGTTCGCCGTGGATCCTATCTTCGGTTACCCGCAGTCGAACACGCCGCAACATATCAAGAATGACCTGGAGGCTCTGAGCGACCACCGTACGCGTATTGTCTATCAGGACGAGATCTATCCGAACCGTCAAGAGGCCAGCAACGTGGATACGAAATTATCCATTCTGAACCTGGCATACTACCCCGACGAGCGCGGACAATACAACATCAACGCCGATGAAATAGGCAGTGACGGCAAGCTGACTACGCCCAAGAAACGCTGGGCCGGTATCATGCGCCGTCTGGACAATACGGACTTCGAGAAAGCGAACATCGAGTATATCCAGTTCTGGCTGATGGATCCCGCGCTGACAAACCCGGACGGGTACGAAGGCGAGTTGTATATCAATCTGGGTGATATCAGCGAGGATATCCTACGTGACGGCAAGAAAGCGTTCGAGCACGGTCTGCCGGTCAGTGCAGCCGACCGTGGACGTGTCGATTCGACCATCTGGGGATATGTACCCAAGACGACGAGTACTGTTGTGGCCTTCAGTAATGAGACAGGTTCACGCGAGATGCAAGACGTAGGTCTGAACGGTCTGAACAGCGAGCAGGAGAAGACATGGCCCGCCTACCAACAGTTCCTTACCGCTTTGGAAGGACGTGTAGCGCCGGCTATCTGGAGCCAATGGGCCAATGACCGTTTCAGTCCGCGTAACGACCCGGCAGGCGACAACTACCATTACTACCGCGGTTCGGATTACGACCGTGAGGAAGTATCCATCCTGGACCGCTACAAACACTTCAACGGAACAGAAGGTAACTCGCCAGCTACCGAACAGCAGACGGAGAGTTACGGTACGGCTTCGACGCTGACACCGGATGTAGAGGACATCAACCTCGACAACACGCTGAACGAGTACGAGAAATACTATCAGTACAAAGTGATTTTGCGCCCCGACATGATGGAAGTGGGCCGTCAGCATATCACGGAGAAGAAAGTGCGCCGCGTAGCATTGCGCGACGGTAGTACGCAGGATGTGACCTGGTACCAGTTCAAGATTCCATTGCGCGGCGACAGCGCCAGCGTACAGAAGATAGGTTCCATCCGTAACTGGAAATCCATCCGTTTTATGCGTATCTACCTGACCGGCTGCGATAAAGAGACGCATCTTCGTTTTGCCACCCTCGACCTGGTACGCGGAGACTGGAGACAGTATACTCGTGACCTCGCTCCCGTAGGTACGCCGGTGAACACCGGAGCCCTGATTGACGTGCAGACGGTGAACATCGAAGAGAACAGTACCCGTACGCCGGTCAACTACGTCTTACCGCCGGGCGTGAGCCGTCAGACCGACCCCGGCCAGGCACAGCTCATTGCACAGAACGAGCAGGCGATGGTACTGCGTGTCTCCCACCTGAGCCCGCATGACGCGAGAGCCATGTACAAGAACACAGGGTACGACATGCGTCAGTACAAGAACCTGCAGATGTTCGTTCACGCGGAGCAACTGAGTTCCGTAGACCCGGATCTGAAAGACGGAGACCTAACCTGTTTCGTCCGCTTGGGAACAGACCTGCGTAACAACTACTACGAATACGAGATTCCGCTTGTCCTGACAGCACCGGGCATGTACAACAACAACTCCGTGGCAGACCGCGAATCCGTCTGGCCGACGCAGAACATGTTCGATTTCCCGTTGAAAGCCCTGACGGACGCCAAGACGGCACGTAACAAAGCCAAACGGGCAGGCAACGAAGGAGTGAGCAACACCATTCCTTACGTCATCTATGATGATGCCAATGACAAGCCGCAGAACAAGATCACCGTGCTCGGTAACCCGACCCTGGAGGAAGTAAGCACTATCATGATCGGTGTGCGCAACAACGGCCAGCACGAAGCAAGCGGTGAGATATGGGTGAACGAACTGCGGTTAAGCCAGTTCAACGAACAAGGCGGTGTGGCAGCCATGGCGAATGCGTCCCTGGCACTGAGTGACATCGCACAAGTGAATGTAGCCGGACGGTTGGAGACCGCAGGTTACGGCTCGATTGAAGCAAACGTATTGGACCGTAACATGGACAACTTCTACCAACTGAGTGTCAGTGCAGCCCTGGAAGGCGGTCGTCTGTTCCCCGAGAAAGCGAAGATACAGATGCCTTTGTACGTATCCTACAGTAATGAGACGACAAGTCCGGACTACGACCCGCTGGACACGGATGTGAAGCTGAGAGAAACCCTGGAAACATATGACACGAAAGAGGAACGCGACTCCATCAAACAGATGACGAACACCGTACACGAGTCCACCTCCTTCAGTGTAAGCAACCTGAAGGTTAACATCCACTCCAAGAAACGCGACATGTTCTACGACCCGGCCAACTTCAGCCTCAGCGCATCGTACAACAAGCAAAAAGAACACTCACCTGAGATGGAGACCAACCTCACGACGGACCATAAGGGTTCCTTCCAATACGCGTACAACTTCAACCCCAAGCCATGGGAGCCATTCGCGAAAGTGGAGAAAGTGAGCAAAGTGAAACTCCTCAAGGAATTCAATATCTACTACCTGCCGCAGTCATGGAGTTTCAACACCAACATGCACCGTACCTTCAGCCATATGAAGATGCGTGACCTGGCAGGCGGAGCGAGTGACGCGATGGATCTGACCTACAGCAAGGACTTCACATGGGACCGTCATGTCGATATCAAATTTGACCTGACGAAGAACATGAAGTTCAGCTTCCAAAGCGCGATGAACGCCATCATCGATGAAGGCAAGTACACACCGGAGATACTGAACGGCCGCTATTTCGATGCGGACTTCAACCATGACAAGTACGAAGCATGGAGAGATACGATCCAGCGGTCGCTCGCCAAATGGGGTTCACCGTACACGTACCAACAGGTCTTCACCGCCAGTTGGAACGTGCCGTTCAACCGTATACCGGGTCTGGACCCGATCAGCGCCAATGCATCCTACAACGCCACCTACAACTGGGCACGGACCGCTTCGACCACCACCGGCGTTGACAGAGGCAACACGGTGAGCAGCCTGCAGACCTGGCAAGTAGACGGAAGTATCAATTTCGAGACCTGGTACGGCAAGTCTAAATACTGGAAATCCATGACCCAGTATTACACTGGGAAAGGTTCCAGACGGACATTCAAGCCCAAGACGTACACGCAGACCGTTGAGTTGACCAAAGGAACCGCTATTGAGATCACCCACCGTCTGAACAGCGAACTGGTGACGGTGACGGCCGCTGACTCGACCGGCAAGAACGTACCTGTAAGCTTCAAGACAACAGACAACACCAAGATCAGTCTTACTCCGAAAGCGAATTGCGCCAAGGCAACCATCACCGTGACAACCCGCGACCCGAACCAACGCAAGCCGGCACAAGTAGCCGGTGACATGTTCGCGTACGTGGGAACCATGTTCCGGCGTTTGCAAGTGACCTACCGTGAGACCAACTCGATGTCTATCCCCGGTTTCATGCCGGAAGCCGGTTTTATGGGTCAACGCAAGACCAACGGAGCCTATGCACCGGGTTATGACTTTGCCTTCGGTTTCATTCCGAACGATTATATGGAGCGCGCCCAGAGACACGGATGGTTATCCGGCGACACCTCCATTGTGCAGCCGGCCACCCGGGCACATACCTCAGACATCGACATCAAGTTGACATTGGAACCGCTGCCGGGCTTGAAAGTGCAGTTGAACGGCAAGCGCTATATGGCTTCGTCCACTTCCATCATCTATAACTACGGTGACCTGCAGGAGAACATGACCGGTTCGTTCAACATTACCCAGGTAGCTATCGGAACGCTGTTCAGCCGTATCGGCAGTCAGGAGGAGAACTTCAGCAATTCGGCCTATGACCGGTTTATTGAGAACCGTGACCTGCTGACCAACCGTGTACAGGATCAATACACCGGCACGACACTGCCGACGACAGGATTCCTCAGCAATATCCCGGCCGGCACTAAATATGACCCGAACAAACACGGAAGAGTCAGTTCGAACTCCGCCGATGTACTGGTACCTGCTTTCCTTGCGGCCTACACCGGCAGAGACGCCAACCGAATCAGTCTCAATCCGTTCCTCGGTATCCTGAGGATACTGCCTAACTGGTCCGTCACCTACGACGGGTTGGGTAAGTTACCGGTACTACGCGACCATTTCAAATCCGTCACGCTGACGCATGCATATACCTGCAAGTACGCCATCGGATCCTTCGGCAGCTATTCCACCTGGGTAGGTTCAGACGGAAATAACAAAATGCTTGGTTTCGTGCGCGACGTGACCAATGACGCACCGCGTCCCAGTTCGGCATATGACATCAGCAACGTGACCTTGACGGAAGCGTTCAGTCCGCTGATTGGTCTGAACATGACGATGAAGAACAGTCTTTCCGTCAAAGCGGAATATCGTCAACAGCGCAATCTGGCGCTTAACGTGACGAGCGTACAGCTAACAGAAGGTCATACAAAAGAGTTCGTCATCGGTGCCGGATATACCATCAAGAACCTCAACTTCATCACCAAGAACAAAGACGGCGCCCAGAAGAAAGTGAGCAACGACCTGAAGCTGCAAGTGGATGTGTCGTATAAGGATGTGAAGATGCTTCTGCGCAAGATTGAGGAAGGTATCACCCAGGCATCGTCCGGTAACAAAGTACTGGCAATCAAGATCTCTGCCGACTATGTGCTGAGCCAGAAGATCAACCTGCAGTTGTTCTATGATCACCAAGGCACCACACCGCTTATCTCTTCATCGTATCCGGTCAAGGCCGACAACGTAGGTCTGAACATCAAACTCATGCTAACGCGTTAAGGGATAAAGGGCATCAGTTACGGGTTATCGGTTATGGGTTATCGGATAGGCATCATAGGACCTGAAAGCACGGGCAAGAGTTCGTTAGCCCGCTATTTAGCCAAACGATATAAAGGAACATATGTGCGCGAATACGCGCGTACGTACGTTGAGGAAAAAGGAACGACGGAGGTTAGCTATGACGAGCTATGCCGGATAGCGAAAGTCCAGATAGAGGAAATGGAAGCCATCCGCATTCATCCGTCCACATTGAGCGTTTTTGATACGGAACTGATTGTAACGAAAGTATGGTTCGACTATGCTTTTCATCAAGTGCCGGAGTGGTTGGAAGAGGCCATCCGGGCCTATCCGATGGATGTATATCTGCTCACCTACCCTGACCTTCCTTGGGTCCCCGATCCTGCACGTTCAAATGGTTCTGACGCCATCCGCAAGGAACTTTTTGACCGCTACGAACAAGAGATTCAAGCCCTTAACATCCCTTATTACATCATAAAACATGTATAAAACAGGGCTTTTGAGGTCTAAAATAGCAGAAAATGCACTTTTTTGAAAAAAAGTTGCCAAAAAATTTGGTCATGTCAAAAAAAAGCAGTACCTTTGCACCCGCTTTTGAAAAAGAAGACTATCTGGTGCGGTAGTTCAGTTGGTTAGAATACCGGCCTGTCACGCCGTAGGTCGCGAGTTCGAGTCTCGTCCGCACCGCAGAACGCAAGTTCAAAGAGACCAGCGCAAGCTGGTTATCTTTTCAAAAGCAAAGGGGATATGCCCCTTCCGGCGGAGGCCGGTCTCCCCGATTAACGGGGACACCTCCGGGTCCATTAGCTCAACTGAATAGAGTACCACACTACGGATGTGGGGGTTGCAGGTTTGAATCCTGCATGGATCACAAAAAAGAGTCGCACATGCGACTCTTTTTCTATTTACAATCGGATACCGCTTGATGGGCTGCACGCTGTGTAATACGTTTCTGCTTTTTGGTCATCTGCGGATTCTTATAACCATTCTTACGCACATCTTTCCCTGTCACTATTTCGTACCATACACATGCTGCCGTATAACGGCCATAGGTATAGTTCAGGTGATATCCGTCACGACAGAGGGAGTCGCCCAATCTGGTAGCCCTCGCTTTCTGAATGGCTGCGCCACAAGGGATGAGAGGTAACTGGTGACTACGCGGTATCTGCAGACATGCCACTATGCTGTCATACATCTCGCGCTGGTCATTATGATAACGGGGATATGCCGGATGCGTAGCATCCCGGCTATACGACCAGGTCTGCATCCAAAGGAGTTGTGCCTGCGGCTGGTATGCCCTAACCGTATCGATAAGCATCGACAACCACGGTTCATATGTATCGCGAATGCCGCTATCATGGCTGGCCTGCTGAAACGAAATGAAATCATAGATTCCGTCCCTCAGCGCCTGTTTGAGAGAGATGGTATCCTTAAGCAGACGAGGCACCGCATTCGTACATACACGATGACTGTATGCCGCAGTATCCTGCAACATGAACTGCGCATGCTGCTCCAACGAGCATCCTCCGTAGTAGAGATTATGAACCTCCACCTGCACCCCTTTCTCTTCGCACAAGGGCACAAGTTCCTGCTCCACAGCATCCCATGAGAAACTATTGCCGACACAGAGGATGCGGATTACAAAGAGGATACCCAAAAGAATATTATTAAGAAGTGAAAGCATATTAGTGAGCCATTAACCAATTCTCTCCCACACCGCACTCCGCGATAAGAGGGATGGATAAATGAACAGCATTCTGCATCTCCGAAACCACTATCTCGCGCACACGGTCCAGTTCCGCTTGCGGCACATTGAAGTTGAGTTCGTCATGTACCTGCATGATCATCTGCGCCTGAAGGTTTTCCTCTTTCAGCCGACGATGAATGCTGACCATGGCCATTTTGATTATGTCGGCCGCCGTGCCCTGAATAGGCGCATTGACAGCATTTCGTTCCGCAAACGAACGGACAGTGGCATTATGCGAATGGATGTCGGGCAAATAACGCTTGCGTCCAAAGAGCGTCTCGGCATAGCCACGCTGACGTGCTAACTCCTTCTGCGACTCGATATATTGGATTACACGCGGGAAAGCTGCAAAATAGTCATCGATCAGTTGCTTGGCCTCGGTACGGCTACAGTCCAGCTGCTGCGCCAGACCGAAAGCAGAGATACCATATATGATACCGAAGTTCGCCGTTTTGGCATTACGACGCTGGTCTTTGGTAATCTGCTCAATCGGCAAGCCATAGATTCGTGCTGCTGTAGCAGCATGGATATCCTGTCCGGAACGGAAAGCGGCTAACATATGCTCATCCTGACTGAAATGCGCCATGAGCCGCAGTTCTATCTGACTATAATCAGCACTGAGGAAGAGACATCCATCGTCCGGAATGACGGCTTCGCGTATAAACCGACCGCGTTCAGAACGAATAGGCAGGTTCTGCAGATTCGGATTACTGCTGGACAGACGCCCCGTAGCCGTGACGGTCTGGTTATAGGTAGTATGTATTTTCCCGTCCGCCGCAATATACCCCGGCAGTGCAGAGATGTAAGTGGTAATCAGCTTGCTCAACGCTCTATATTCCAGAATAGCTCCGACGACAGCATGCTTATCTTTCAATCCCATCAGCACTTCTTCGGATGTAGAGTACTGTCCCGTTTTAGATTTTTTAGCCTTGGCATCCAGTTTAAGTTTATCAAACAGCAATTCACCCACTTGACGCGGACTATTGATATTAAACGGTTCACCGGCAAGACTGTATATGCGTTGTTCCAGTTCGTGCAGTTCCTCCGTCAGCGAAGTCTCCGCCTGTTTGAGTTTATCCACGTTTATCCGCACGCCGGCAGCCTCCATCTCACGCAGCACTTCCACCAACGGCAGTTCGACCTCATTATACAGGTTCCACAAATCCGTATCCGCTTTGAGGGATGCAAAATCCGGTTCCTTATAGGGATTGAACGCGACTTCCGGATTAAGAAGGTACTGGCATAGACGGTTCTCGATCGTGTCGAAGACAGGTGGTTGCTCCTGACTATTGGCATTTGGCTCTTCTTCGAACGCGCCGAAGAGGTCGAGTTGCGCGGGATCCGCCGGTTTACCCAGTTTTCTGACAGTACCGGTCGAAGCGGCCGGAGCCGTCGAAGCGACAGTCGATTCCAACTTGCGCAGCAGGGTATTGAACTCCAAGTCCCGATAGAGCGCAGTGAGCGCCTCTACATTGGGTTCTTTCTTAGCCAGCAATGCCTCATCCAGCACAACTGGTACATCTGTTCGGATAGTCGCCAGGAAACGGGAGAACTTGATTTCCTCCACCTGGCTCTCCACCTTGGTACGCAGTGCGCCTTTGATCTGGTCGGTATTCGCCAACATATTATCTATCGAACCGAACTGCTGCAACAATGCAACAGCAGTCTTCTCCCCCACTCCTTTGCAGCCAGGAATGTTATCGCTGGCATCTCCCATCAAACCCAATAAGTCAATCACCTGGTCCTTATTGCCCAGCCCGTATTTCTCGCACACCTCTTTGGGTCCCATCAATTCGAAACCACCTGTATGACGCGGACGATACATGAATACACGTTCCGAAACCAATTGCCCGTAGTCCTTGTCCGGCGTCGCCATATACACCTCAAAACCAGCCTGTTCGGCTTGCTTAGACAGGGTACCGATGACATCATCCGCCTCAAAACCGGGTACTTCAAGTACCGGAATATTCATCGCTTCAAGAATCTGCTTGATTACTGGTACTGCCTTACGGATATCTTCCGGCGTTTCCGGCCGCTGGGCCTTATACTGCTCATATGCCTCATGACGAAACGTTCCTCCGGCAGGATCAAAAGCGACACCCAAATGAGTCGGATTGATTTTCTTTATCAAATCCTCCAGCGTCACCGCAAAACCGAAGATAGCAGAGGTATTCTCCCCCTTACTATTCATGCGCGGAGCGCGAATGAAAGCGTAGTATGCGCGAAAGATCATCGCATAAGCATCAATGAGAAGAAGTTTCTTCATGTATGATTTCAGATTTATGATTTACCAGTTAATCGGCTGCAGGCCGTTTTTAATCAGATAGTTATTGGCTGCACTGAAGTGTCCGCAGCCGTCAAAACCACGATAGACGGAGAGGGGTGAAGGGTGCGAAGTCTGCAGCACCAGGTGTTTTCGGCGGTCGATGAACTGCCCTTTACGCTGTGCATAGGAACCCCATAACATGAAAACCAGGTGTTCGCGCTCCTTATTGAGTGCAGAAATAGCGGCATCGGTCAGTTCTTCCCATCCTTTGCCTTGATGACTGCCGGCTTTGTGCGCCTCAACCGTCAGCGTTGCATTGAGCAACAACACACCCTGTTCCGCCCAACGGTGCAAATCTCCTGATGCAGGAACAGGTGTACCCAGATCTCGGTTTATTTCTTTGTATATGTTCATCAAGGAAGGCGGAATAGCCACTCCTTGCGGAACGGAGAAAGAAAGCCCCATCGCCTGTCCGTCTTCATGATAAGGGTCCTGACCGATGATAACCACCCGCACCGACTCAAACGGGCAGGAATCGAAAGCGTTAAAAATAAGACCAGCCGGTGGGAAGCACCGACGGGTCTTATATTGCTGGCGCACATATTGGGTGAGGAGTTCGAAATATGGTTTGTCAAACTCCGTCTGCAAAACGCGCTGCCAAGATGGATCTATTCGTACATTCATTAATCTACTATCAACATAGCGTCACCGTAATCACCGAAACGATAACCTTCTTCCACTGCCACTTCATAAGCGTGCATGGTCTCTTCATAACCTGCGAAAGCAGCCACCATCAGCAGTTGACTGGACTGCGGCATATAGAAGTTGACAAAGAAACTATTCGCAGCCGTGAAGCGGTAAGGCGGGAAAATGAACTTGTTCGTCCATCCGTCATAGGCCTTCAGCAAACCATTCGTGCCTACCACGTGCTCCATAGCACGCATAACCTCCGTACCTACGGCACACACGCGACGTTGCGTTTCATGTGCCTTGTTCACCGCATTTGCCATCTTCTCCGGCAGGATAATCTGCTCCGACTCCATCTTATTCTTGGTCAGGTCCTCCACATCTATCTCTTTGAAAATACCCAAAGACACATGACTCGTCATAAAGGTCGTTTCAATTCCCTGAATCTCCATGCGCTTGAGCAGCTGTTTGGAGAAATGCAGACCGGATGCCGGAGCTGCAACTGCACCGATATGCTCGGCAAAGATCGTCTGATAACGCTCGGTATCCATTTCATCAACAGGAAGGTCGTGGAATGCCTCTTGGTAAGCTTCAAACGTCTCTGCATCCATTGGACGACGGATATACTTGGGAACAGGTGCAGATCCCAAAGCATACAGACGCGGCACAAACTCCTCGTTGTCATAGTCAGTCAGGAAACGGAACGTACGACCGCGGCTGGTAGTATTGTCAATCACTTCCGCCACGATTGCCGGATCTTCCTCAAACGTCAGTTTGTTACCAATACGAATCTTACGTGCCGGCTCCACCAATACATCCCAATAGCGTGTCCTATGATTGAGTTCACGAAGAAGGAACACCTCAATCAGCGCATTCGTCTTCTCTTTGCGTCCCCATAAACGAGCAGGAAAAACCTTGCTGTCGTTGAACACAAACAAATCGCCTTCATCGAAATAATTCACCAATTCAGGCAATGTCTTATGCTCGATCTCTCCTGTCTTGCGATGCAACACCATCAATCGCGCATCATCGCGATAAGGGGCAGGGAATTGAGCTATTAAATTCTCCGGCAGTTTGAATCTGAACTGACAGAGTCTCATATCATTTGATTTGTACATAGTCTTATCTCGTATAACCCGAACGATTATTACTTATTTTGTTTCACTTGAAAGATTCCTCGGTTCGTAATCTTTCAGTTGTTCTAAAAACTGTTCTATGGTGTAGCAATCTTCAACACGGGTTTTGCCCACCCGGGTACGCCGCAAAGCTGTCAGATATGCTCCTGAGTTCAATCGTTCACCGATGTCACGTGCCAATGCACGGATGTAGGTACCTTTGGAGCAAACAACCCGGATAGTCAATTGCATTTTCTCTTCGTCAAACGCCAATACCTCCAGTTCATCTATCACCAGTAACTTCGGCTTCAGTTCCACTTCTTCGCCTTTTCGGGCCAGTTCATAAGCTCGTTTGCCGTTAATCTGTACGGCTGAAAACATAGGCGGTACTTGCCATTGTTCTCCAAGGAACTGAGGAATGGTCTCATCTATGAGAGTACGGGTGATATGCGCAGTGGGAAAGGTGGCATTCACCTCTTTCTCCATGTCATAGGAAGGTGTTGTAGCCCCTAATTGCAATGTAGCCACGTACTCCTTTACATCATATTGCAGTTTGTCAATGAGCTTGGTTTTCCTGCCGGTACAAACGACAACCACTCCCGTGGCCAAAGGATCCAACGTACCGGTGTGACCTACTTTCAGTTTTTTCTTCCCAATCTTCCGGCATAAGTTCCACCGCACCTTCGCCACTAAATCAAACGAGGTCCATCGGAGCGGCTTATCAAACGCCAGCACTTCTCCTTCTTCAAAATCCCACATCTTAGCAGAATTCAGAGATGATAGCTACTGTACCGACGATGGCACAGTAAAGAGCGAACCAGGTCAAACGCTGACGACGCACAATCTCAATCATGAACCGACAAGCAAAACATCCTGCAATGAAAGCAGCAATGAAACCTACTATTGCAGGGAAGAGACCAATATCCAATTTTTCAGGACCGCTATATATCTTCCAAGTATCCAGCATAGCTTCTCCCATGATAGGAATCAGCACCATCAGGAATGAAAACTGGGCCACCACCTCTTTGCGTACACCGCAAAGCAGACCGGTAGCTATAGTAGCCCCCGAACGACTTAGTCCGGGCAGAACAGCACATGCCTGCGCCAAACCAATGACCAGCGCATCCACATAGCGAACATCATGACCGGAACTTTTCCTATGTTTCTGCACCCACTCACTGAAAACCAACAGCAATGCCGTGATCAACAAGCAGATGCCGACTAACAACAATCCGTTTCCAAAGAATCCCAGCACCTGATCTTTGAAGAACATACCTACCACGAAAACAGGAATCATGGAGACGCCGATCTTCATCATATAGTTCTTTTCTTCATTCCATCGAGGTGTGGCAAACGTACCTCTCAGCAAACGCATGATCTCATAAAAGAAGACAACAAGGGTAGCAAGCACCGTAGCCGCATGCACAATGATAGCAAATGTAACATGCTGCTGTGCAAGCTCCACGGATGTCGTCTCTGCACCTTGCGTCAACAATGTATGACCGATCTCCAGATGACCGGAAGAAGACACCGGCAAGAACTCCGTAAGTCCCTGGACAGTACCTAAGATAAGCGCATCAAACCAATTCATTTCTTCTTTCTTGGACGGTAAAAGATAGCAACCAGCAAACTAACAAAGCCGAACAATGCCACGATGGTACTGATTGTAATGCGGCGCGTAGAGAAAATATCCTCATTAAACTCCTCACCAGAAGGAGCACCGGTCATAAGCACAAAACCAATCACAATAATCAGGAAGGATACCGCCATCAAAATGAGATTCAGTTTGGGCAACGAATGTTTCATATTCAATAATATTTCAGTTATTAAATCTCGTATAACGAGTTATTATCCATGCGGATATAACGTCCTGTAGCAATCAGGGACGCGATGAAGGAAATGAACAATCCAGATCCCAATACCACGGCGGCAATAAAGCCGGCGTTCTGCATAGTCATCGGGAAAAGAACAATATCCAATTCCGTACGTACATAATATATTCCAGCGGCAATCACCGCCAATGCAGCCAAAGAGGCCCAAAAGCCCATCAGCATGTTACGCAGTACAAACGGACGACGCGTCACCCAAGGCGTAGCCCCCACCAATGTCATCGTATTGATCAAGAAACGATTCGCATAAATCTGCAAATGAATCGTATTGATGATGAGCACCATGGAAATGACGAGCAATGCCAGTGCCACAACAAGGAGAATGAACAATAGATTATTCAGATTATGGGTTGCAGAATCCGCCATTTCGTGGGAATAAAGCACTTCATCCACATAGGGCAGTTCCAACAACTGGGATTTGACAATCACCAAACTATCAGGATGAGTGTTCACCTCCTTCAGATGAATCTCATAAGATGGAGTTAAAGGATTATATCCGAGAAACTCCGTAGGGTCTTCTCCCAGCCAATTGATATGATCCTCCAATGCCTGCTCGGCCGAAACGAACGAATAACGGGCATAACGGCCATTCGGATCACGCAAAATCTCTTCCAACTGCTCACGTTGCGCACTGTTCACATCATGCGTAAGAACCGCCGTCACGGTCATTTTCTCACGCGTGCGCGTAACAAGCGCTCCTGCAGTCAGCAGGAGCACACATTCCGCACCAATCATGCATAGCACTAACGCTACGCTGACGGCAGAAATAAAGGAGGAATTTCTAAAATGATGTTTCGCCATTTAGTATTCCCAGAGGTCTTGTTCAAAATTAAGCAACTCTGTCGCTATACGTTCTTGCTCTTTTTTGATTTCCTCATGACTACCGGAATAATCAGGAATCCAGCGGTTATACATATTGCCTTCACCTACAATGTAGGATGTGAACAGACGTTTCTGGAAGAACTCATCATATGTTACACGCTTGGTCTCGTTTCGGTTCGGGATAGCATATTGCATAGCCATATACGGACGCAGTTGATCAAACGGAATCCAGAACATAATTGATCTACGCAATGCCTCCATTATATTTTCTTCGTCAACACCTCTGGTCAGTTCGGCATGAAGCGGAGCGATAGCAATAATCTTGGAATGCAGACGTGACGTATGCTTGTCGAAGAATACCACCTCCTGAATCAGATACTTCACCTGATTCTTCACGATCAACTCGTACGAAGAAAGATTGGGACGCATAATGTCGGTAATACTATCGTAGTTAATCAACATTGCGTTTGAACGGTCAATCTTATAGTAGTCTTCATCATCCGAGTGGTCCTCCGTCGGGTCATCTACCATGAAAGCAAGAGGAATTGCCTCTTTAGGCAACCTTGTTGCCGGCTGGAACTCCGTAGCCTCATCAAGTTCTCTAAACTCAGGTTTGATAGTCTCGGAGCCTCTGCGATAAATTGGCATTCCGTCAACTACAGCATCCAGAATCACTTTAAACAAGCTACGATAATCCGGATCATCCGCCTTTGCAGGGAAATAAAGTTGGAAGTTCTGGCGATAACGCAAATCAATGATACGATATACATATCTTGCCCAAATCACATCATCAATTCGGTGATCAACCATCACGATAGTATCATGAGCGCGAGAGAACTCCTCCGTCTGGATACGTGCTGATCCATACTCATCGAAGAATGAAGTCACATTATGCTGTGCTTGTGCTGCAAGAGCGACCAATGCGAAGCATGCGATAATACTAAGTTTCTTTATCATATCTGTAACGATTTATTTTACAGTTAACATAACCGGTTTCAAAGGTTTCTCTTTTCCTTCCGGATCGATTGCAATCACATTTTGCAATACGACCATACGTCCGAGCTTTAAACCTTGTATCTGTTGTAGTTGCGCCTTGGTAAAATGATCGCCATTTACCTGAGGTAACATATTTCCGTCAATTACCGGAATGAAACTCTTAACTGTAAACGGTATGTTCAACAAACCATCCTTACCGTAATTAACCACAATCTTACCATCCGATTTAACCAAATTGCTCTTTGGAATACCATCTCCAGAGCCATACATTCTCGATCCAACACTGAAATATGCATCCGGTTGCGGTGTCGGTTTTACACGGAATACTTGCTTACCCATGGACTGAGTTCTGCCATCAATCTCTGTAGTTACAGACACAATGACTTGCTCGATATTATCCTTCGGACGAATAATCCAATCGTTACCATTTCGACGAACATTAGCGTCACTTACAGATACACGAACCTTATCATTGGTAACACCCGGTACCGAAATTGAGAATTTGTTGTCATATCCAGAGAACATTACGTTCAACTCCGTGTTCGATATAGTCACAGCCGGTCTGCTTACAACATACTCGCCGTGGAATGGCAACTCACTCACTTCGTTCGTATTCGGATTAACAAGGGCAATATAACCGGAATAGGTTTGCAAACCTTCTTTGGTTGCAGCAACCTCATACCATCCCTGATCGTTAATTCTAGTACCGTTCACGTAATAAGCCGGTTTTTGCGTAGTATCCTGAGCAGCAACGATAATGCGTGCAGTATAGGAATCACCTACCAATACATTGGTAGAAGTCGGGATAATAAACGCCTCCGTTTTATTCATACGGAAGTCACCTGCATCCGTTTGTTCCATGAGGTATTGAACCAATCGACCTTCCGTGGTACGCACGTCATTCTGCATCTTTGTCAACACTGCCATCGAAGCGCCGATAGGCATACCGTCGAACACTGCGATTTCCCAGTCTACCCATTGTCTGTCATGCGCGTTGTAACCTTTCTCGGTTGCAAGTGTTGCACGGATTGCTTTAGCGATAGCAGAGTCACGCTCAAGAATCAGACCTGTTAAGAAATCCTTGTATGCAGATACATTGTCCTTCAGTTCCTGACCATGTCCCTGCACCAATGCATAGGTACCAGTGACGTCGAAGTTGGAGTTGTTCAGGATGTTGAGTGTAGGATCCTCACCTTTCTCTTTCAAAGTCGAGAAACGACCCTGACCATCCGTCATAATGGTCAACTCATCTTTAAAATTCTGTATATAAGTATACAATGAGTCTGCTTTCTCTTTCACTACTTGTGCCTTATCATACCACTCTTGTGTCTTGGCAGGGTTCTTGTCTAATGCAGCTTGAAACTCCAAGTAAAGACGCTCGTTTTGAGAGGAAGATGCAGCGATTGAGGAGTGCAGACTATTGTCCACCATGGTAAAACCACTTAGGATATCCGTACTTACGTTCAACGCCAACATGGCGGTGAGCACCAAGTACATCATACCAATCATTTTTTGTCTCGGGGTTTCCGGACAGTTTTTTGCTCCACCCATTGCTGAATGTTATTTTTGGTTAGTATTCGTCTTTCGTTTTATGCAAGAGCATTGAGCATGTTGCCATAAATACCGTTCAGGTCAGCTACTTGCTTTTGCAGTTGCTTAGCGCTGGTAGCGAATGCAGCCTGAGCGTCTGCTGCTTCTTTCGCAGCGACAGCAGCACCCTTCTGTGCCTCAATTTGTGCATTTACGGTCTGCAGTTGCAATTCATAAATCGAATTGAGCGAAGCCAATTTCTGACCTACCTCTTCAACGCCTGCCTTATAAGCCTTTGTCTGGTCAGCAGCCGCCTTTACATCGGTACTGATCTGTGCATAGTTCTGTGCCAATGCAGCAGTAGCTGCAGCATATGAATCAGTAGCCGCGCCAGCAGCCGACAATTTAGAAGTATAAGCCGCAGCAGCCTCTTCGGCAGCAGCCAGTTTCTCACCGAGTTTAACACCCTTGTCAGCTACTTTGCCGAGTTCAGAGAGCTGAGAAGCAGTCTTAGCCAATTCAGAAATACCTTCCTTCAAAGCTTTTACCTCATCCTCTTTCAAGCTCTGCACTTTTGCGCCCTCTGCCGGAGCAGCAGGTGTTGCAGACGCTGCATTCAATCCTGTAGCCGTTACAGGGCTTCCAGCCACACCTGCACCTAACAGGGTAGGACGGGCTTGTTTCGATTTCTCTTCCAGCAACTCAGGCTTGGTACCGTACTCCAACAACTGCGGGAACACATTATCCCAGTGGAACTCCGGATGCGGACGCTCCAACGTACCGATGAGGAACAGGAATGCCTCGGTAAACATACCGAGCATAAGCACCTGGCTAGCGCCCGGCCAGTGTAAGATTTTAAACAACGCACCGACAATAACGACGGACGCACCTACTGAATAAATAATGTTTGTAATGTTTTTACCTTGGTATGACTCATACCAGTGCATAAACTTTGCCCAAGGGCCTCTTTTAACAGCTTTTTCTGCCATAATTGTATGTTGTTTTAATATTAATCACCTATATAAGCACGTACACAACGGAAGCCGATATACGGACGGCTCTCATACTGGTACTCGTACGTACGCACACCGCATTGCATGAAGTAACTTATATCCTTCCAGCTACCACCCTTCACCACTTTACGTTTCAGGATGTCCGGATCGGCCTTACGAGCCATGTAGCAATAATCCGGGTTGAGATCGTGGATATACGAGTTCATCGAAGGCTGGAAAGCGGAGTTGGTCCACTCTGCCACGTTACCAGCCATATCATACAGACCGAAATCATTCGGACGGAACTGAGCCACCTTCATAGTTGTCGTTCCGGTATCATCGCTATACGCGCCACGGTAGGGTTTGAAGTTCGCGAAGAAGCACCCCTTGGCGTCACGGGCATAGTTACCGCCCCACGGATACATCGCCATCTTACGGCCGCCACGAGCAGCATACTCCCACTGAGCTTCCGTAGGCAGACGATACTCGTTCGCCTCGATAGAGGAAGCGCTATTGAACAGTTTGGTCCGCCAGTTACAGAAAGCATGTGCCTGCTCCCAAGTAACACCTACAACAGGGTACTCGGCATACCCCGGGTGTTTGAAGTACATCTTCAACAAGGGGTCATTATACGAGAACTGGAAGTCACGCGCCCAAACAAGTGTATCGGGATAGATACAGATGATCTTCGTCGTCAACAGATCCTTCGGTTCCTTCAACGGACGGAAAATCGTCGAGTCCTTGATCTCGCCGTTCTCATTTACCCAGAAAGTATCTACACGAGCTGTTGCTCCGGGAGGATAGGTACTGGTGGACACGTCGAACTTGTTACGTTGCGGCAGCGCCTCGTCCATATTCACCCAGCTATAACGATAATGCAGATGATTGGTATTGAACTTACCATCCGAATAATACAACGAAGACAATGCATCAACTACATCCTCTTCCTTGCTCTTCCAAGGCACTTTCTTCGACCAGTTCAACTGGAAATTATCTTCATCGAAATCCTCATCCTTCGGCTGCATAGCGAACTCCGTCATACCAGCTGCCACAAGATTGGTCATGGCAATCGAGTCACGCACCCAGTTTACGAACTGGTGGTACTCGTTATTGGTAATCTCCGTCTCATCCATCCAGAAGGCGTCAACCGTTACCATCAACACATTGTCCGGTTGTTCGAAAACAGCCGATTGTGTATTGGCACCCATCATGAAGGAACCTTTCTTAATAAACAACATACCATAGGGATTCGCCTCCTTGAAGTTGGTTGATCTACTTGCTCCCACAAGTTCTCCAGCCGGTTTGTTGCAACCCACCATTATCAGCGCACACAGCGCGATTAACGGTAAAATCTTTGTTACTTTCATATTTGTCTTAATCGATTAATTTCTCAATTACTATATTATATATAATATATAAGGTGTTACAAGTACCTTACAGACTTATACTTATTCGTCCGTTTGGGCTTAAGGATGTCAAATCCGTATGCGAGATAAATCTCGTGACTTCCGTAACTCTCCAGCAGCAGTTTGTTGGTCGGCAGTTCGCAACTGTATCCTAACTGCAGTCCAGAAATGATATCCACGCCGAGCAGTATATTCACACTTCCAGCGATGCGGTAGCCAAGTCCCCAGCGGTAGCGGTCTCGATAGTCGCACATCAGCGTCATATTTACGTCCCAACTGGTAAAATCGCTCATCACCATCATACTCGGCGTCAGCACCCACTCCTTGTAGTTCTTCAGCCGGAAACGGTATCCGCCGGTTGCATACATCGTACCGGTCAAGGTCACGGTCTGTTGTACGCCGGTGGTGCCGTCACTCCAGTCGATCTCAGGATGTAGCATATGGCTATAACTGATGCCCGCCCACCATGTCGGAGTGCTGTAATACAAGCCCACACTCATGTCAAATTTCATACCGGACTTACTTCCCGTCGGAAGTGCCGGGTCATTGGCGTCGTGGTAATCGTCTCCCATTCTACTGAGGTTGATCGAATCACCTTTGAACCCCACATTCACAAACCCCAAGTCAACGCCTGCGCTCAGATAGCCTTTGCCAATCTTGTGCCGATATGCGTACTGCGCATAGAACGACTGTGTGGTAAACAGTCCATACCGGTCGTTCAGGAAGCGTACTCCCGTTCCATGACTCGTCTTACCGATCATGAAAGGCGAACTGAACGAGAACCATGTACTCATCGGGGCGTTGGTAATGTCCACATACTGCATGCGGTGCATACCGGCTACTTTCATCAGGTTGCCTTCTCCCACCGCCGCCGGGTTGTACGCTGTCGGCATATACATATATTGCCCCATCTGAGGATCAAACTGCGCGCTCGCAGTCATCACGGCCATCAGCCCCACCAGCAGAACAATATATCGTTTCAATTTTCAAATTGTATCTATTATCTTTTGTCTTTCGACTTTTCTCTCTCAGATCAATATTCCTCCTCATCAAAGAAGAAGTCCTCATCTTGTGTAGGATAATCCGGCCACAAGTCCAGAATGCTCTCATACTGCTCCTCGTCATCGCCCTCCAGTTCTTCCAGGTTCTCTATCACCTCCGCCGGAACACCGATACGATTTGCATAGTCCAACAACTCATCCTTGGTTGCAGGCCAAGGTGCGTCTTCCAATTTCGAAGCCAATTCAAGTGTCCAATACATATTTTTATCCTATATTATACTACTTCAACCCAATGACAAACGAGCCCAGTACGGGCATAGTTTTTCAAAATATCGTGCAAAAGTAGTAAAAACTTTCGACTTATGCAAATATTTTTATCAATATTTTACATTTTTCATCAATTTTTACACCAAATGGACTCTTTTTCGCCATTTTTGTAACCAATAATACGCGATAAGACGAAAAAATAGTCACTCAATCGATTGACGAATTGAAGGCCGAAATCATCCTTTTTTTCGTTCGACTTTTGATTCCCGGCCAATTCAATCATCCGCCTCTCAGCCCGACGGCAAACGGTCCTGCAGATATGACATCGGCACACCGTCTCTCCACCCGCCGGAAGGACGAACGCATGCTGCTTTGGAGTCTCCTCCTGCATCATGTCTATCCACTGCTCCAATTGTTTCACATCCGCTTCCGTAATCCACTCCCCCGGGGCCTCGCTCAACGCCGCACCGAGGTTAAAAAGCCTGTTCTGCACCCATGCCAACCGGTCATTGTCGACAGATGACTGTCCATCGGTCAATTGCGCACGCAGCGCCCCCACCCAGCTGTTGAGTTCGTCCACTGTGCCGTATGCTTCTATACGCATATCCGCCTTGGAAACACGCCGGCCACTGGCCAATGAGGTTTCGCCTTTGTCTCCTGTTTTCGTATAAATCATAAAACCATATCCAATTTATGTATCATTTATTCATTATATTCTAATGCGGTAGTGCCGTTTCAGATAATGGTTATCCACAAACAGCAGTCCTACATGGTATAGGTCCATGCTCGTCGTAACGCGTTTATCCGCTTTCAGTTCTTTCCACGCACGTTCCATCTGCTCCGAATAATGAATGTCATCCAGTACAATAATACCTTTCTCATTCATCCTCGGCAGCAGATAATCCACATAACGTTTCGTTGCCTGATAGGTATGATTTGCATCCACATACGCCAGATCCAGTTTTTCGCGCGCGTATATAAATAAGGTGTCGTCGATATTACCTTCATGCCACTCAATATTCTCCAAACGCAACGCCCGCCACACACCTTTCGCAATGTTAAGCACCGCTTCGCTACCTTCGAGCGTTACCACGCTGTTTCTTCCGTCCGCCGCTGCCAGATAGGAGGTAGTCACTCCCAGCGAAGTGCCCAATTCCAATATTTGCAGAGGCTGTTTCTTATTCATTCCCAACCAGTTAACGATACGGAACAAGGTCTGCCCCACTCTCGGCGACTCCAACTGATGACGAGCGATTTCGCATACACGGCGTTTCACATGCAGCCCTTCTTTCGTCCCCGCCGAACCGTAATCGAGGACATCGAGCTCATCGCGGCAGGCTTTCAACAACTCCCTGCGACGTTCAATGTCCGCAAAACAGTAATACGCATTTCTGTCGCGCAGCACAAATCGGACGAGTTCAAACAAGTAAGGCGAATGAATCCCTTCGCCCGAGGTATTCCATGCCCTCATGACATGTCCGGCATATGACCAAATCCGATATAGAAGCGCCTGCATAAGGTATTTTGTCTTTCTACTTTGTGCTTTCTACTAAAAATATGCCACAAAATTACACTATTTTTTGCACATATGCAAATTTTTTTGTACTTTTGCAGCATGATTTTGAATTATATCTGGATTTCTCTCATTTTGCTTGCCGTCCTCATGGGCATGGTGCAAGCTGTTGTCTATGGCAACGTCGGTATTTTCTCCGATATCATCAACTCCACGTTCGATAACGCCAAAACGGGTTTTGAACTCTCAATCGGTCTGACCGGTATACTGGCTCTGTGGATGGGCATCATGAAGATCGGCGAAAGAGCAGGGGCTGTCAATTCCTTGGGACGTGTCATCAATCCCTTCTTCAGCCGTATTTTCCCAGGTATTCCCAAAGGTCATCCGGTGTTCGGTTCCATGCTCATGAACATATCTGCGAACATGTTAGGTCTGGACAATGCCGCCACTCCGATGGGACTCAAAGCGATGAACGAGTTACAGGAGTTGAATGAAGACAAGACCAAAGCCTCCAACGCCATGATCATGTTCGTAGTCCTTGGTGCTTCCGGACTGACGCTTATTCCTACCACCATCATGGGTTATCGTGCCCAATGCGGTGCCGCCAATCCCGCCGATGTATTCCTGCCGATACTTATTGCCACGTATGTCTCCACCTTAGTGGGTCTGTTGTGCGTATGTGCGGCACAGAAGATCCGTCTCAAAGATCCGGTGGTCTTGGGTACGCTGATCGGTCTGACTGGTCTGATGGCTCTGCTCGTTTGGGGTGCCACGCAGCTGCCGCATGACCAATTGGCTTTAGTCTCTGCCGCGGCTGCCGCCATCATACTGTTAAGCGTCATCTGCTGGTTCGTCATACAAGCCATGTGCAAGCGGATCAATGTGTACGACTCGTTCATTGACGGCGCCAAAGGCGGATTCGAGGTAGCAGTTGGCATTATCCCCTACCTGATTGCCATTCTGGTGGCAGTAGGAATGTTCCGTGCGTCCGGCGGTATGGAGTTGTTGGAGCAAGGCATAGCATCGCTCTTTTCGCTCTTCGGCATTGACACTGAGATGGCCAAAGCAGTACCGACGGCCGTCATGAAACCGCTTAGCGGAAGCGGTGCACGCGGGTTGATGCTTGAGGCGATGAACAACTACGGTGCCGACAGTCTTTCCGGACGTCTCTGCTGCATCCTGCAAGGCACGACAGACACGACGTTCTATGTATTAGCGGTTTACTTCGGTTCGGTAGGCATCAAGAACACGCGCCATGCCGTAGCGTGCTGCCTCTTGGCGGACTTGGCTGGCATCATCGCCGCATTTGCGTTAGCTCCGATATTCTTCGGCTAAACGGCTAAAAACGCGGGAAAGTATATATAATAGTATGATTCAATATAATTGCGACAGTATAGAGATGCCAACGCTGGATGAGCGGAAGGTGACGAAATGGATAAAATCCGTGGCTGCGGATTACGGGTTCAGTGTAGGACAGATCAATTATATCTTCTGTTCAGACGAGCGGGAGTTAGCGGTGAACCGGGAATTCTTGGGGCATGATTACTATACGGATGTGATTACGTTCGACTACTCGACGGAGAGTGTGCTGAACGGAGATATCTTTATTTCGTTGGACACGGTGCGCAGTAACGCAGAGATGGTGGGAGCGACGTTCGATCAGGAGTTATTGCGGATTATTATCCACGGAGTACTGCATCTGACAGGTCAAGGCGACAAGACACCGGAGACGAAGGTACAGATGACGGAAAAAGAGGAAAAGGCGCTGGCTAAGTGGGTATAAGATAAGATTCCCAAGTTTTTCCCAACTCCAAAACTTGCACATGTGCGGGAAATGTTGTACTTTTGCTCCGGATTTTAAAACCACAAACAACATGAAGAAGTTTTTTTTATCTGGGTTAGCAATATTCATGCTGGCATCGTGCTATCACGGTGCAACAGACGAGCAACTTAATCAGTACGTTGCAGATATACAACAATACTACCCATATACGCTCAACGATGACTTTGTTTTTGTCAATGACAACACGGGAGAAAAGTGGGAAGGTCAGCCATATGACTATTATGGAAAAGGTATTTACCCCTACCCCTATTCTTCTTCCTGCAAGGAACCGGGTGCGAGCTGCTTTGGAGACTGGAGTGCACGGGTTGAGGCTACCTTAGCAACTATCGGTATCGATCCAAGACTTGCCGGCTTCGGAGACATGACCACAGACATAAGCTACTGCGGCGGAGGACCAATTGTATTGTGGAATGTCAAAATATTACTCAGCGTAGACAAATCCCTCCAATGGCATTGTATGTATGACTGTTCTGACGGAGATGTGTTCCGCATTCTTACAGATACTGTATATGTACCGTACACTACGACACATCAACTATTGAAAGAACCTATTACGCAGCCTGAAGGAGGATACGCGCAAATAGTAAAAGGTAAAGGGCTCACCGCTTTCTCTATTGACGGCGAAACAATATGGAGAAGGGTGCAGTAAAAATCAGTACCTTTGCATCGGATTTTAAAAGTCAACTATTATGAAAGCAAGACTATTAACTCGTGTAAATGCATTCATTGCTTTACTGATGGGCGTATTGGGATTTGGCAGCTGTGAGTCGCATCTTATAGCGGAATACGGATGTCCGCATGCCACGTTGGAAGTATCCGGAACTATTACCGACGAATCGAACCAGCCCGTGGAGAACATCCAAGTGAAAGTAAAAAGTGAAGGACGGCAGATTACACAAGAGGCGTATTCCAATGCAGACGGGCAATACACGACCGATCAATATGCTATATTTCCTGTCTCCACCGTAGATCTCATCGTCACAGATACAGCCGGTGTCTATGAGGGCGACTCCGTCCGAATGGATGTCACATATGACAAAAGCCAAGTAGCCAAAGGCGACCATTGGGATGAAGGCGATGCTGTCATTCAATACGATTTCCAGCTCAAGAAGAAATAAAACTATCACGTAGAAATACACAATTATAGCGCGGCATTTAGTACCGCGCTATAATTTTATGATGCCTGTCACTGGATTTGCTCTCCGGTAAGGGTATAGAGTTCTTCTCCTCTACGGATAATAATTCGCCCGTCACGAAGAATTTTCCGAACGCCGCTATCGGACGACTCAACGCGCTCTATCCCTTCCGCTACATATGTAAACTTGCCGACGATGGTATAGCTCCACGACGGGTTCGTCAGTTGCAGCATATACTCGCCTGATTCCGTGATTTGTATCGTCACTTCGTTTCGGAAAGTGTCGTTCTGCGGTGCTCTGTGCTGTGCAGGCGTTTGAGCCGGTGCGTTGGTCTGTAGCGAATAAGTGATGTCTACACCCATATTCTCACGAATCGTTAGCTGGTCGCCTTGCAGCGTAGCCACTACTTGGTTCGGGTCCACCGGATCGACGGTCGAAGAGCCCGGGTCATCGCCGGTATAGGAATAAAGAGGGATCGTATCAGTAGGTTCGGGCGTTTGATCATGTTCACAACCATATTCTGCGCCCATTTCGGATACGTAAATCTGCTCGCCGTTTTTATAGGCGCATAGAACACTATAAGCTCTACTATTCGGAATTATAAAACCTGGTCTTCCTGTTGGGCCGGCAAGCGAACCGACACCTTCAATCCATGCGACTGTTGTTGTATCAAGATAGCCTGATTGATAATATTCAACTGAAAGCACAAATGTTCTTGGTGTGGTTGGTTCAATTTCGATAATAGTGGCGCTTTTAATAGTATCTCCGACCCACAGATTAGTCAGTTTATCTCCTACCTGCGCGTTGAAATCATAAAGCAGATACTCATGCGTGCTACCCGAAGGAATAAAATAGATGTCTCTATTATTGCCTTCACGCAATGCACCTTCATACGCATTTCCCTTCATCAACTTTACGTAATGAGTGCTGCCGATAATTGTGTCTGTTGTCAAACAATATTTCATTGTTCGATATACTTCGCATCCGCCACAAGTTACACCGTCTACTTCCAGTACATTCCATGTGTCGCAGAGGGAGGGGAGAGAGGCGTGTAAAGATATGTCCAGAACGCGTATAGCCAGACCTTCTTCCCGCGCTGTATATACATGGCCGGTAACAGTTGCGTTGACCGGATATACCAATGTATCGAGCAATGCGTTCAGGTTATCGTTCAAACCATTCAAATAGTACAATTGTTCGTTGGCATTTAAAGCTATAGTTAAACACGGCGGACAGGGAATGTCTTCTGTTGATTCAGGGCAAGGTAATGGAACTAATTGTAGAATACCGCTGATTGCAACAGGAGGATCTTCAAATAAACAAGTGCATGCGTCAACCTGACACATGGCTTTACTCATCGTCCACACGCTGCTTACTATCGCAAGCGCAAGCGTTAAAATAAACTTTTTCTTAGCCATAATGGCACGATTAATTACATTTTTCATAATATTGCTGTTTTTTGTAGTTTGTCTTGTAGTTGTCCGCCGGAGACACCGAGTTTGCGGGCGGTAAGGTCTTTGAGTTTGCCGATACTCTTAGGCGAGCAGTTCAGCATTTCGGCTATCTGTTTGTGGCTCAAACCGATGAGGACGAGGACGCAGATACGGATGTCCTGTTCGTTCAGCCCTTGTGCGGACAGTTTGCCGGTGAAGGCATTGAAAATCCGGTCGGTTTGTGTGCAGAAGACTGTGAAATTATCCCATTTTAGTTCCTGCCGAAGATTCTTCGTCTCTTGCAGATGGCGCACGTTCTGCTCCAACTCAAAGAGGCGTGTCTGCTCAAACTGCGATTTCTGAGTATGTAAACGGTGTTGTTTGTTCGCAACAAGTGCTGCCCACGCCAACAGGCCGACACCTAAAACGACGAGCAGAATGATCTTCCACGGTTTGGGCTTTTCTTGTGGCGCCAAATCCTGTTTGAGTATCTCCACCGCCTTGACCAGTTCTCCATGCCGCGCTTTGATAGCGTTCTGCACGTCCGCCCGTGCAGAAGACAAATCCCGAAGAATCTCCTTGTCCGCCGATGAGTCATTGTGCGTCAGGATATAATAGAGGTCATCCAACGCAAAAAGATTTGTTGTTCGAGGAAGTAACACTTGTGCATAATAACTCGCCGAATCATCCATCTGTAAATAGGAATATGCCTGCGCGCGAAGCGTGAGTAGGTACTCATTCGCCGGAGGCGTGGTATAGACAAGCACCGAGTCATATTCCTTCGCAAACAGGCACGCTGCGGCTTTGGTCTCGATGATTTTGTTAGTCAAAGGTTCTTTCGGATAGCAATGTACGGCGGAATCGACCAGCTCTATAGCCGCCTCTTTATTTCCCATCGCCGCCTGTTCCCATGCCATATTATTAAGCGCGTACGCATAAGCGAGCGTGTCATCGGCTTTTAAGAAGTGTTCGGCAGAAAAGGCATAGACCCGGCACGCGGTCTCATGGTCATTCGCCTGTCGGCACATGTTCGCCATGTTCGAATACACGCGTCCCAACAGAGCCTCATCGTCCGTTCCACTATGCGCTGCCTCTATGAACGCCTGCATGGCTTCCACCTGCTTTCCCTCCTCGCGTAGCGCCTTCCCGTTTTGGTAAAGCGTCATGGCACTGGATAATAATATGACTGCAAAGATTTTCATATTACTGAATCTTCACGCCGCCGGGGCTGTAGAAATGATGGTCAAGAAGGATATACATTTGCCCGTTCATCATTACTTTACGGGCATCGTCAACAGGATAACGGAATGTACCATAGACGAAACCTATACTCGGGTGGTATAGTTGTATGCTGTATTGTGCTGTGTCTGTGAGTATCAATGTGACGGATTTATCGAAACTGGTTTGCAGAACTACCTGTGGATGAGTCATGTTGTTTACAGAAATCTGGGCATTTCCTTCCAGCCCTTCATATACTTTTAGTGTATTTCCTGTCAGTTCTGCTTTCGCTTGGTTCGGGTCAACGGGATCTACAGTCGATGATCCCGGATCGTCTGCACTTTCCGTTATTGTGCATGAACATGGAATATTATATCCATGCGTCAGCGGAATTGTTACCGTTGAAGCGGCAAATGTTAGTATTACGAACGCGCATACTCCTATTAACGAAAAAATACGTTTCATAGCTGTTGGTGTTTATTGTTCTACAAAAACCAGATAATAAGCTTCATAGGGGTCAAATAGACCTACACGCGGGGCATATAGATAAACTGCCGCTTTCTTGGTGGCGTTGCCGAAATAGTGTTGGAACTCCTTTTGGTACGATACGCTTTGCCAGATATGTTTCATCTCCCATTCGTTAACCGTTTCGGTATATTGCCCATCTTCACCGAGTCGTGCGAAATGTTCTATCCCTGGGAAAGGAATAGCCTCTTTGACGGGTAAGCCTGCACGGAAAGGCTCAGGAAATGCCAATTGACCACATCCGCTCCAAACAATTGTTCCGTCCACTAGCAGGTTGCCGGTGTTACGGTAATAGAGTTTGATATATCCGAAGTCGCCCGGTGACTGATATTCTGAGATAATAGGAATCAATTCCCCGTCATTTGTTTTACCCGATACGTTCAAAGCGTAGAACCCTTTGTACTGGAAAGTCTGGTAATCCACTTTGGAAATCAGGATGTCTTTCTTGAGATCGGACTCCTTCAGGTCGCTTTCCGTGAAATCATCGGACTGTTGTCTTACGCGCGGATTATTGATGTCCATAAATACACCTTTCAAGTATGTAAACAATGCCAATTCATATTGATTGGCATAGATGTCATTGCCATTAAAAGAGGCAGTGATATTTTCAAAAGAGGTGATAGTATCCAAAGCTGTAAGAAGTTCTTCCGGTGTGCTGAAAGTCAATTCGCCGTTTCCCCATCCTACGCGCAGAGAATACGAGGCGCGTACGAGATTGTTATAAGCCTTTGATTCGCGCAATTCCTGTATCCATTGTTTGAAAACGGATTTCAGAACGGTAAAGTCATCGTTCTTTACCATCATTGCAGCGTAAGTGGGTGCCGAGATATGCACTTCTTTCGTAATACCGTTTTCCGTTTTGTTGTATTTCCGGTAATACATTTTTGTCTCTTCTTCGCTAAAACCCTGTTGCCTTAGCAGGCTGTTGGAATCATCCCCCTGCATCCCGATACATGCCTTAACCAACGTGAAATCGTTGGTAACAGCTTCCTGCTCCTCCGTCGCATGGGAGATCGGCTGAGACGGTGCAAGCTGCGAGTCGCACGCAGTTAAAACGAGTGCCGCAAAAAGCACTATGATTAAAGAAAAATGGATAGATTTTTTCATAATATTCTGATGGTTATTTAATTTATCTTTTTAAGGTATTCCTGCATCGTTATCGGTCCTGCAACACCTGTTGTGGTATGTTCCCATTCCATTTCAGAGTCCGTGAGTTTGCGGATAGTATGAGGAAACCTGTAGGGTTCCTCTCCTGTCGAAAATCCGGTGAACTCAAGCAGTAACGTGTTGTCATTCTGACGGAGCAACTTATACTGCCAGTGCGTTGTTTCGTTCCCGTCCTGGGCGTATACGGCGGTTGACTCGGAGAACTCCCATGTAATATTGTATTCCGACACGTCTTGCGCTTCTCCATGATTGGCGGAGTTAGTTGCAGAATAGGATTTGCATGACATTATTTGCCATTTGCCTATAAGCAATGCTTCGTCACCTACTGGATTGTTTTTGCAAGCAGTAAACAGCATAACACTTGTCACGAATAAATAAATAATCTTTTTCATGTTTGTACGTTTTTGAAATCCGGTGCAAAATTACTGCTTTTTGCGCATATAGGCAAGAAAACGGCTTTGAAAAACGCAACTCGCAAACGGCTGTTATTCTGCTATTTATGATTTATGGTATTTGAAATCATTCATTTTACATCTGCAAAGGTACACTTTTTCAGTCACATATGCAAGAATTATGGCGAAAAATTGACGATTTATGTGCAAAGAGCTGAAAATATTTGCGTATGTCCGAAAATTATAGTACTTTTGTCGCAACAAAAGTATGTACGCAATGAGAAAGATTATTGTTCTGGCAATCAGTTTGCTTTGTATCCTATCGGTTCAAGCCATCTCTTACTGCGCCCCTTCCTCATGGGGTTACGGCGGAAGTGTGACCGGTGGCGGTAGTGCTACTCCTACTTTGGTGAATAATGTAACAGCGTTTAAGAATGCGTTGAAGAGCAACAAAGTGGTCATCATCACGCAGACCATTTCCATAGAGGACCAGATTAGCACAGATGCCAGCAATATGACCATTATGGCATTGCCGGGCGTGCGTCTTATTTCCACCAGTCAGACCCAGAGCCAATCGGGTGTCTTGTACCTCAAAGGCAGCAACATTATCCTTCGGAACATTACGTTTGAAGGGCCCGGCGCGTATGACTGTGACGGGAAAGACCTGCTGACTCTGGACGGGGCCAAGAACGTATGGGTGGACCACTGCGATTTCCAGGATGGTATGGACGGCAACTTCGATATCAAAGGCAAATCGGATAACATTACCGTGAGCTGGTGTCGTTTCCGTTACCTCAAAGAGCCTAAAGCGGGCGGCAGCGGCGGTGCCGACGACCATCGGTTCTCTAACCTGGTGGGTTCCAGCAGCAGCGACAAACCCGCTGACGGCACTTATAACATTACATACGGCTACTGCTGGTGGGACGAGGGATGCAAACAGCGCATGACCCGGTGCCGCAATGCATTGATACATTATCTTAACTGCTACTGGAACAGTTCTGTGGCGGACTACTATGTCGGTCCGGAGAATGTAAGCAGTTATTTCGAAGGCTGCACGTTTGCCGGCAAGGCGAACAGTTCGAAGAACATCTACAAGGCGTTCAACAACACGACCAACTACTGCACCTTCGTCAACTGTACGGGAAACCTGCCGTCCAATTCCTCCACGCCGGTTGCGGCACCGACTTACGCCTACGACCAATTAAGCGCAGCAACCGCCAAGAACCATGTTACCAACAGCACTTGCGGTGCCGGCGCCACACTGACGGTGACTAACGCTGCAGCGGTAAGCAGTACTTGCGACAGCGGCGAGACACCCGTCACGCCTCCGGACACGATTGTGGTCAGCGGAGACTGCTGCGTGGACTTGAGCCTCGGCGAAGCGCCTACCGTAACCAACGAGGGTATTCCTGCGGACTTTGCCCTACTCTCCGTGACGGCAAACATGACCAAGAGCACATGGGATCAGGGGTTCCTGAATATGGGCGGCAATGCCGATTATATCACGTTTGATTTCTCAGCATACGCGGCTACGATTGAAGCGGTGGAGTTCGATGTCACCATTCCTAACTGGGCAGAGACCAAGAACACCATTGCCTACCATTGGAACAGCGATGCGAACAGCACGTATTATATCACCAGTTCGGCTAAACAGACGGTGCAACTGACGGCACCCGCCAACGCCAGATCCTTCACCATCCAGCGTTCTGCCGGAACCGGAACACGCATCTCACAGGTCTGCTTTCAGCTACAAGGCAGCGCATCCTCCATGGAGAGCACGCGGTGTCCGGACGGCGGCAGTCATAAAATCATTCGCGAAGGACAATTACTCATCCTTCGCGATAACAAGACGTATACCATTTTAGGTCTCCGTCTCTAAGCTTCTTCCGTCAGATATCAATACAAGATAACCGGATCATTCGATTGATCTGCCGGTTTGTCACGCTTCTCATATACAAAGACCGTCGTATTCGTACTGGCGGGCACAGCCGACGTTCCCATCGCATATCCGGCACGCAGGGACTTCAACACCTGACTATCCGAAGCGGATGACTGCACCAGATATGTTTGAGGGTCAGTCCATTCATTCATCCTGTCGTATGACTTGCTGAAATAAAGATACACTCTTCTTTTATACATCGGATAATGGCCTCCACTCTCGCCCATATAATAATTAGGCTGGACATACATGGAATAAACGACCTCTTTCATATAAACATACGTTCCGTTTTCTTCCCGCTGATAAACGTAATAGTTTTCTCCGTCATAGCGCTCGCCGGTCGAATATCCGAAGGTCGTCACAGTGCCGGAAGTCGGTTTTGTCGAATTGCCATCCGCGTCTGAAAAATAGCAACTTCTCTTATTGTTGCTGAAAGTAATATAACTGTATTTGTCGGAACCCTTAGATTTTACGCCTGTAGCTTTTTCCACCTTTGCAGTCTGCTGATAGCAATACGTCTGGGCATTTACAGAAACGGCTAAACATGCCGTTACGAGTAAAATTAAAAATCTTTTCATAAAAAATCAAATTTATAAGATTAATACCTTCTGGTTCTCACTTTTTTACCGGTGCCATTACATACAGGACATCTTCCATGATGGCATGAACAGGGTATATAATTCCCTGTATAGGGATTCGAATAATATCCTTTACCGTAACAATTCTGACATCTGCCGGTTCCATAACAGGTAGGACAGTCGTAATATTCGGTAGTGGTAGCGGGAGTGGAAGAGTTGCCGGTATATGATCCTTGATCATATATTATTATCGGAGGGATATACCCGGTGTTAATCATCGATTCCATACGGTCTTTGAGTTCCTTATGGTTGGAAGCCATGAAATTGGCGGGAGGGGATTTTCTGCGCAACACATACCGGTCTCCTGCTTTGGTGATGATATTGATAGCCGCGTAATCAGCGCTGACATTATAATCAGCATCGCCGTAATAGCCATTCCCCCGATAGACAAAAATATTATTCGCCGTATTCACCAGATTAGCGACACCGAGTTGCACGGTATTGCCATCCTTGTCGGACTCGTAACAACTTTTAGATGTAAAGGTATAGAACTGACCGTCTCCGCTTTTCTCCGTACGCACTCCGTTAGCGTCAATAGAAGCGGTCATCTCATAATAATATGTTTTATACTGAAACCCTTGTGCTGACACATGTACGGTACATATCAGTGTGAGCATGAGAAGTACGACACATCTTTTCATAACGGCAAGTAGTACGATGTTTTCTTATTCCTTATATATTTATATATGTGCAACAAGGGCGGTTTTCAGCCGCCCTTGAGCTATAGTCTTTGAGAGACTTAGTCTTTAAATTTCGCGCAGAGGAACTCTCGGTTGAGTCGTGCGATATTCGCGAGGCTGACGGACTTCGGGCACTCAGCGGCGCAAGCACCGGTGTTGGTACAGTTACCGAAACCGAGTTCATCCATCTTAGCCACCATTGCTTTGGCACGACGTGCAGCCTCGATCTTCCCTTGCGGCAGGAGAGCGAGCTGGCTTACCTTGGCAGAAACGAAGAGCATAGCCGAACCGTTCTTACAAGCGGCAGCGCACGCACCGCAGCCGATACAGGACGCAGCGTCCATAGCCTCGTCCGCAACCGGCTTCGGGATAGGTATTGCGTTCGCGTCGGGCACGCCACCGGTGTTAACCGAAACGAAACCTCCTGCCTGCATGATCTTGTCGTACGCCTGGCGGTCCACCATGAGGTCCTTGATAACAGGGAACGCACGGCTTCGCCACGGCTCGACGGTAATGGTCTCGCCGTCATGGAACTTACGCATGTGGAGCTGGCAGGTTGTGATTGCGCTGTCTGGTCCGTGCGGGTGACCGTTCACGTACATCGAGCACATACCACAGATACCCTCACGGCAGTCGTGATCGTAGGTAATCGGGTCTTTGTGCTCCGCGATGAGTTGCTCGTTGAGAATATCAATCATCTCCAAGAACGAAGCACCCTGGAAAACATGTTTGAGGTCATAGGTCTCGAAGTGACCTTGTGCCTTAGGTCCTGCTTGTCTCCAAACGCGAACCTTAATATCAATGTATTGATCCATAAAGTTATTTAGACATTTTTACATTTTCACATTTTCGCATTTAGCTCTTGTAGTTACGGGTTTTGCGCTCCGTGAACTCGTAGTCGAGCGGCTCCTTGATGAGTTCGGGTTCGCTGTCCTCTCCGGTGTATTTCCAGCATCCGACGTAGCTGAACTTGTCATCCTGCCGGAGCGCCTCACCTTCCGGCGTCTGGAACTCCTCGCGGAAGTGGCCGCCGCAAGACTCCTCACGATGGAGGGCGTCGACAGCCATCAGACGGCCGATCTCGATGAAGTCAGCGAGACGGAGTGCTTTCTCCAACTCGTTGTTGAGCGCATTCGCCTCACCGGGAATATAAACATTGGTCCAGAACTCTTTCTTGATCGCATCAATCTTCTTAATACCTTCCTTGAGTCCCTCAGCCGTCCGGCCCATGCCGACGAAGTCCCACATAATAAGACCGAGCTCCTTGTGAATCGAATCGACCGAGCGCTTGCCTTGGATAGCCATGAGGCGGTCAATCTTGGCCTTCACAGCCTTCTCAGCCTCAGCGAACTCAGGCAGGTCGGTACTCATACGCGGCACGCCGATCTGGTCGCTGAGGTAGTTCTGGATGGTGTACGGCAGTACGAAGTAGCCGTCTGCGAGACCTTGCATCAACGCCGAAGCACCGAGACGGTTGGCACCGTGGTCGGAGAAGTTTGCCTCGCCGATACAGAACAGACCCTTGACGCTGGTCTGCAGTTCGTAGTCCACCCAAATACCACCCATCGTATAGTGGATAGCCGGGAAAATCATCATCGGGTCCTCATAGGGGTTCTCGTCCACGATCTTCTCATACATCTGGAAGAGGTTTCCGTATTTCTGTGCTACGACATCCTTTCCCAGACGCTGGATAGCCTCGCTGAAGTCCAGGAACACAGCCAAACCGGTATTGTTCACGCCGTAGCCCTTGTCGCAACGTTCCTTGGCGGCACGCGAAGCCACGTCACGCGGGACGAGGTTACCGAAGGCCGGATAACGGCGCTCGAGATAGTAATCGCGATCTTCCTCCGGAATATCACGGCCCTTGATCTCGCCGGCCTGCAGACGCTTGGCGTCCTCCAGTTTCTTCGGCACCCATATACGTCCGTCGTTACGGAGCGACTCGGACATAAGGGTCAGTTTGGACTGGAAGTCACCGTGCTTCGGGATACAGGTCGGGTGTATCTGTGCGTAGCAGGGGTTAGCGAAGTATGCCCCGTGGCGGTACATCTGCATGGCAGCCGAACCGTTGGATGCCATGGCGTTGGTGGAGAGGAAGAAGGTGTTTCCGTAACCACCGGATCCGATGACTACGGCGTGCGCAAAGAAACGCTCGATCTTACCGGTGACGAGGTTACGCGCGATTATACCACGAGCACGTTTCTCGCCGTTCTCGTCCGCGATGAGGACGATGTCGAGCATTTCATAACGGGTGTACATCTTCACTTTTCCTTTACCGATCTGTCGGCTGAGAGCGCTGTATGCGCCGAGCAGCAGCTGCTGACCGGTCTGCCCCTTGGCGTAGAATGTACGGCTTACCTGCGCGCCACCGAACGAACGGTTGTCGAGCAGACCGCCGTATTCGCGTGCGAAAGGAACGCCCTGTGCCACACACTGGTCGATAATATTGTTGGATACCTCCGCCAGACGGTACACGTTTGCCTCACGGGCACGGTAGTCACCACCCTTGATCGTGTCGTAGAAGAGACGATAGACGGAGTCGCCGTCGTTCTGGTAGTTCTTCGCCGCGTTAATACCTCCCTGTGCGGCAATCGAGTGCGCACGGCGCGGGCTATCCTGGATACAGAAATTAAGCACGTTAAAGCCCATCTCAGCCAGGGAAGCGGCAGCCGATGCACCGGCCAGACCGGTACCTACTACAATCACGTCCAGACGACGTTTGTTAGCGGGGTTAACGAGTTTCTGATGGTTTTTATAGTTTGTCCATTTGAGCTCAAGCGGCCCCTGTGGGATTTTCGCCATTTCCGGCGTAATCACCATATTTTCTTCTTTCTTTGCCATAATTCTCAAGTCTTTACAGTTCATTCACTTTGAATTACCAAATCAGGCCGATATTCAAGCCCAGATAATAGAGTACCACGATTGCAAACGGAAGAACGGCCAGTGTAGCCACTACAGAACCGATGATCTTAATACGTTTCTGCCAAACGAGGTTGTTCCATCCGAGTGTGTGCAAAGCGGACCAGACACCGTGGTTGAGGTGTAGCCAGAGAGCGCAGAGCCAGCAGAGGTAAAGGATGCAATAGATCGTACCGCATGTAGGCGCCGTGAAGAGCTCACGTACGTAAGCGGCACCGTTGTGCGGGTCGAATGCACCCATGTTAGAGCCGATAATCTCCGAGAACTGCATTTTGAACCAGAAGTTGTAGAGGTGCAGCACCAGGAAACCGAGGACAACACCGCCCAGGATGAGCATGTTCTCCGACTCCCACTCGACGCCTTCTTTCTTCGCGCGTACAGCGTAGCGGTCATTACCGCGAGCGGCACGGTTCTGGAAAGTAAGGTAAAGCGCAAAGCCGAAATGCACCAATACCAGGAATGCCAGACCGAGCGTACCTACCAAGGCATACCAGTGAGCACCCAAGAAGTGACAAATCGCGTTGTACGCATCTTCCGAGAAGACCACAACCAAGTTCATTGAGCCGTGGAAAAGTAGGAAGAAGACCAACGCCAGACCGCTCAAGCTCATGACGAACTTACGGCCGATAGAAGAGTCTTTTAACCACATAAATAGTTAATAAATTAATAATGAATAATGAATATTTGTTTGTATTAGTTTCAAAATCGCGTGCAAAGATACAATTTTTTTTGCATATATCAAAATTTTTTTGTAATTTTGTGCCCGATTTGAACAAAAAAACATATATATTATCCCTTATTTTGAGTTTTGCGCTGTTTACCCCGTCAGTGCGAGCGCAGATATCGAATGCCGGCCGCTCGGTATTTTCGTTTATGAGCCTTCCTGCTTCGTCTCGTCTGAACGCGTTAGGCGGTTCGAACGTGAGCCTGAGTGACGGAGACGTATCGATGGGTATGTGCAACCCAGCTCTGCTGCACGAGAACAGTCATATGACGCTTCAGTTGAACTACAGTTACTACCTGCCGGGTACCATGTTCGGCTCCGTGCTGTACGGGCACACCTTTGGTGAGGCGAAAGGCATCGGGAATGAACGAGTGAACGAATTAACGGGAGCACCGGCGAAGCCGAATTATTTCGCAGTCGGGATCCATTACCTGGACTACGGACGTATGCAGTACGCGGACATGAACGGCGTGCAGACTGGCGGTTCGTTCGGTGCGCGCGACATATTGATTGACATCATGTACGCCCGTCAGTTAGGCCGCATGTTCAAGGTGGGCGTGACTTTGAAGCCGGTATACAGTCTATACGAGTCGTATTCGTCCTTCGCCCTGGGCGCCGATGTGGGAGCCCATTTCATCACGCCGGACAGCACTTTCCAGATGGGTCTCGTACTGGCGAACATAGGCTGGCAGATCAAGGGTTTCTACTCGGAGGAAGGTGGTTCGAACCACGAAATGCTTCCGCTGAACCTGCAGTTAGGTCTGACTTACCGTGTGAAGCACGCGCCGCTGCGGTTCCATCTGCAGATACACAATATGCAGACCTGGAATCTGAACTACGAATGGACCAGTCTGGACAAGGATCCCGTCAAGGCAGATATCATCTCGCATGACATCCGATGGTACGACATGCTATTCCGGCATACGATCTGGTCGATAGAGATTGTTCCGAAGAGCGAGAAATTCTACATCGCGCTGAGTTACAACCACCGCAGACGGGCGGAGCTGCAGTTAACGGACCAAAAGTCGCTTGCGGGTTTCGCCCTGGGTGCGGGAGTGAAGATCAAACAGGTACGGCTGGGCTTTGCCATCAGTCAGTTGACCAAGTCCAATTTCTCGTACCAAGTCGGATTAACGCTTGATATCCATTCCATGATAAAATAGTTGAAAGTTGAAAGTTGAAAGTTTAAAGAAGTTTATAAGTTGATAGTTTAAAGTTGAAAGTTTATAGAAGTTGAAAGTTTATAGAAGTTGAAAGTTTATAGAAGTTGAAAGTTTATAGTTTAAAGTTTAAAGAAGTTTATAAGTTGATAGTTGAAAGATATGAGTAAAAAAATAATTGTTGCGATAGACGGGTACTCGTCGTGTGGTAAATCGACGATTGCCAAGGCATTAGCGAAATACGCGGGATATATGTACGTCGATACAGGCGCCATGTACCGGGCTATCGGTCTGTACACTCTGCGCCACGGACTGACCGAA